>Ga0183099_1000045_pt1 | contig 142836 bp, 126 predicted proteins | sample Biomet1_FD_127788 | JGI IMG/M metagenome (GOLD analysis project Ga0183099, IMG submission 127788) | Microbial communities from bioreactor (seeded with anoxic lake sediment) at LBNL, California, USA - Biofuel metagenome 1 | ecosystem: Engineered > Bioreactor > Anaerobic > Unclassified ...
TTCGACCCATCTCAGCTTCTCTTTTTTCGTGTATCGCATAGAAAATACCCCTCCTCCTGGGATGTCCAGGATTCGGGGTACACTTCATTGCCGAGCGGTTCTTTCTTTTTTTGTCGGATTAGTGACGGAAGCCGCCGTGGCCGCCGCGATCATTGTGGCCGTGGAAGCCGCCGTGGTCGCTATGGGTCGGAGCCGGACGTTCCGGACGCTCGACGTAGTCCGCCGGTTTGTCGACGAACTCGCGATGGGAGACTTTGACTTTGCCTTTTTCGTCGAGGCCGATGACGACGACCTTGAGGGTGTCGCCGACTTTGACGACGTTGGCGGCGTTGTCGATGTACTTCCAATCAAGACGGCTGACGTGGCAGAGGCCATCGCAGTCGCCGAAGAGGTTGACGAAGGCGCCGTAGTCTTCGACGCGGGTGACTTTGCCTTCGAAGATTTCGCCGACCTTGGCTTCGCGAACGATGTCATCGATCGTGGCCTTGGCTTTCGCGATCATCTCTTTCTTCACGTGGTAGAGGGTGACGGTGCCGTCGTCCTCGACGTCGATCTTGATGTTGTCGCACTTGGCGATGATGTCATTGATGACTTTGCCGCCGGTGCCGATCACGTCGCGGATCTTATCCGGATCAATGTGGAAGGTCACCATCTTCGGAGCGTATTCGCTGACCTCTTGACGGGGTTCGGCGATGGCTTCGGCCATGACCTTGCGGATTTCGGCGCGGGCCTTGTTCGCTTGGGAGAGGGCTTCGGAAAGGACCTCACGGGTGACGCCGTGGATCTTGATGTCCATCTGGAGGGCGGTGACGCCGTTGACGGTGCCAGCGCACTTGAAGTCCATGTCCCCGAAGTGGTCTTCGAGGCCTTGGATGTCGGTCAGGATGGTGTAATGGTTGTCTTTTTTGTCGGGCGAACGGGTCGGATCGTTGGTGATAAGACCCATCGCGATGCCGCTCACCATGGCCTTGACCGGAACGCCGGCCGCCATGAGAGAAAGGCAGCTCGCGCAGATGGAAGCCTGGGAGGAGGAACCGTTGGATTCGACGACGTCGGCGACGCAGCGGATGGTGTACGGGAAGACCTTCTCGTCAGGGATGACGTAGCTGAGGGCTCTCTCGCCTAAGGCACCATGGCCGACTTCGCGACGGCCCGGAGTGCCCATACGGCCAATTTCACCGACCGAGTATGGGGGGAAATTGTACTGATGCATGAAGCGACGGGATTGCTCGGCGGTCAAGTTGTCGATGATCTGGGCATCGCTAAGAGGCCCTAAGGTCGTCGTGGAAATGACTTGGGTTTGGCCACGGGTGAACATGGCAGAGCCATGGGCGCGCGGCAGGAGGTCGATCTGGGCGTTGAGCGGGCGGATCTCGTCCACTTTGCGGCCATCAGGTCTCACTTTGTCTTCGATGATAAGGCGGCGGACCTCGGCGGCCACCATGCCTTCGAGGATGTCGTTGACCATCATCATGGCCTTGGCATGCTCTTTTTCGTTCTTGTAAGCGCGATTGTCGAAGTCATCAAGAATCTCGTTCTTGAGGGCGTCCACCGCGTCTTGTCTCGTGAGTTTGTCGAAGATGGAGATGGCTTTGACGAGCTTCCCTCCGATCCGGCCTTCGATCTCGGACTTAATGGCGGGGTCGGGGGCGTAGAGGTCGATGTGGCGTTTTTCTTTGCCAACGGCCTTGATGATCGTCTCTTCGAAGGCGCAAAGCTTTTTGATGGCTTCGTGGCCGAACATGATGCCATCGAGCATCTCTTCTTCGGAGAGCTCAGCGGCGCCGGCTTCGACCATCATGATGGCGTCTTTGGTACCAGCGACGGTCAGGTTCAAATCGGATTTGGCTTTCTGCTCAACGGTCGGATCGATGACGAATTTGCCATCGACGCGGCCCACGTAAACGCCGGCGACCGGGCCATCAAACGGGATGTTGCTGATGCAAAGGGCGAGCGAAGCGCCGAACATGGCGCTCATCTCGGGCGAATTGTCGGGATCGCAGGACATGACGGTGTTGACGAGTTGGACTTCGTTGCGGAAGCCTTCGGCGAATAACGGGCGGATCGGACGATCGATGAGACGGGCGCTCAGCGTGGCATGCTCGTCAGGACGGCCTTCGCGACGAAGGAAGCTCTGGGGGATGCGGCCAGCGGCGTATTGCTTTTCGATGTAGTCGACGGTGAGCGGGAAGAAATCCCCCTCTTTGGGTTCATCGGCGCAGCAGGCGGTCGATAGGACCACCGTGTCGCCGAAACGGACGAGAACCGCCCCATCGGCTTGCTTGGCGATTTCTCCGGTCTCGACTTGAAGGCGACGGCCTTCGAAATCAAGTTCGAATGTTTGCTTCATTGTTTTCCTCTTTTCCTCTTGTGGATAATGAATTAACGGGCTAATAGTATCACACCTCGCTCACCTTAGGTGAGGGAAAAACGACAAACGCCTTGGCCTCGCCATGAGAGGTGGCGAACCTTTCAAGTCTCCCTTTGGGAGATGGCTTTCCTAACGGCTCAGAAGGCCTCGCTATTTGGGCCAGAAAAAAGCCGGCTTCCCGAGAGAAACCGGCTTTCGTTTGTTCTTCGCTTATTTGCGGAGTCCGAGCTGGTCGATGAGCTTCAGATACTGCTCACGATCGTTCTTCGCCACATAATCGAGTAAACCGTGACGCTTGCCGACGAGAGTCATAAGGCTCCGGCGGGCGTTGGCGTCTTCACCGTTGTTTTTCAAATGTTCGGTGAGGGCTTCGATTCTCTTCGAGAGAAGAGCGATTTGGACAGACGCGCTGCCAGTGTCGACGGCATTCTTGCCGAACTTCTGGATAACAACGTTCACGTCCTCTTTCTTGATAGCCATTTGGGATATCTCCTTTCTTTTTCGTTCACGGCTATACCAAGGCAAGGTCATAGGAGTAGGCCTTTACGTAGGTAAGTCGCAAAAGAAAATATAGTCTTTTTAGGGGGCGGAGGCAAGTTCTTTAGGCCTTATTCTTTCTTTGATAGGTTTTTGACGTTGCGCCGCACCTTTTTCCAGGAGGGTTTCGACAGGGCCCCGGTGATGATGGCAAAGCCATAGAAAATCATGAACAAGGGAGCGAGGAAAATGCCACGCTTGTAGCCTTTGAGGCTCGAAATGCCCGCGGTCTTTTTCGAGAACATGATGGCGAGCCAAGTTTGGAAGGAATAGGTGAAATAAAGCAACCCGAGAACGACCGCGATCATCCAGGCCAGCTCCCACAGTTGGCCAAGGCTCTCGGCGGGCGGGATGAAGGAAATAATCTGCGTCCCACTGAAGCCGTTAATGAGGTGAGCGATAATGAAGAAAGTGTAGTAGGGAGCAAACCACAAGAAGGCGATGATATCGACCGGGATGAAGAGAATCTGGGCGAACAAATCGATATTGCTGACCTTTCCGGAAACGAAGGTGTGGCCGAACAAAGCGAAGCCTTTGCGCCAAAAGAGGGAATGAAGGCCATGCCCCATTCGAACGAGGCGGTTCCAGGTATCCTTTTTCGTCGAGGGCTGATCTTCGTAGACCACCGCTTCGGCGACGTAATGGATTCGTTTATTCTCCAGCAAACGGTTAAGGCTAAATTCGGCGTCTTCGCTCATGCCCATGGCGTCCCAACCCGTCTCTTCAAGGATCCGGGCCGACACCATCATGCCCGCGCCCGTGAGCATCGAATCGAGGTGGGCTCTTTCCCGGAAGTTACTGGCGATCCGCGAGTCCCGGAGGTAATAGGTGGCCGAGACGGTGGCCCAGGTATTCTGCGTCGGGTTCGTCGAGGCCTCGAAAGGCCGGGCGATCTCGACCCCGGAATTGAAGGCATCGTTCATCTTCGAAAGATAATCTTCTTTGGCCTTGTTGTCGGCGTCAAAACGGATGAACAAGTCGTAGCAGCCGCGCTTGGTCTCGAAAATCTTCTCGAAGCCGTACTTGAGGGAATGGGCGACGTTATGGGTTTTGGGGTCGGGATCGTTATGGACGATGACCGTGGCGCCGGCGCGCTCCGCCACAAGGGCGGTCTGGTCCGTGCAATTGTCGGCGATCACGTAGATATCGTAAAGATCTTGGGGGTAGTCCTGAGAGGACCGTAGGGCCTTGACGGTCTCACCGATGACATCTTCCTCGTCGCGGGCGGGAATGACTATGGCGATGCGGTTTTTCTTTAAACTGGGTTTGAAGGTTTTCGGCTTCAGCCAAACGAACAGGATGTAGATGAATTGGAAAATGGTTCCAAAGGAAGCGATATAGATGAAGATCCAGTTGATGTAGTAAAGAATCGTGTAGGTAAGGTCCATAGGCTTCATTCTACCTATTGTTCTGACAGATTTCACTAAGGAAAAAAAGTAAAAACTTGGCCATTTTCCCTTATCGTCAACCCAAAAAACTCCGTTTGGCTGTTTCTTCACTCTTTATCGGACGGAATCCTCATCGAGTCGGTCGTGGAATTTTATCTAAAACCACTACAAGCGGGCAAGGGCCAGAATCCTTCTGATTAGACGACGGAATCCCCAAAACGACCCTTCGATAAATGCCGTAGCGTCTCATTTGCCCTTCGCCAGAAGAAATAAAGTCGTCACATTTCCAGTGGAAAACGCTTATTTTCCTTGCGCACACGCACGCATGATACTATAGTTTTTCACGGTTTCGCACCTCGGGAGGAACTGAATTATGGATGTTAGAAACATCGCAATCATCGCCCACGTCGACCACGGCAAAACCACTTTGGTCAACGCTTTGCTCACTAATTCGGGGACTTTCCGCCTAAACGAGGAAATTCAGGACCGCATGATGGACTCCAACCCCATCGAGCATGAACGCGGCATCACCATTCTCGCCAAAACCACCTCCCTCAAATGGAAAGAGGCGAAGATCAATATCGTCGACACTCCGGGGCACGCCGATTTCGGCGGCGAAGTCGAACGCATCATGCACATGGTCGACGGCTGTTTGTTGGTCGTCGATGCCTACGAAGGCACGATGCCTCAAACCCGTTTTGTTCTCAAGAATGCTCTAGAAAACCACATCAAACCTATCGTTGTAATCAATAAAGTCGACCGTCCGAACGCCGACGCCAAAAAAGCGGTCGACGAGGTACTCGATCTGTTCATCGAACTCGGGGCTCCCGACGATTTACTCGATTTCCCAATCGTTTACGTGAGCGCCCTCAACGGCACTTCGTCCCTTTCGCCGGATCCGGCCTCGCAACAGCCTGGCATGGCCCCGCTTTTCGACATGATCCTGAAAGAAATCCCCGCTCCGAAATGCGACCCTAACGGCCCCTTCCAGTGGCAATCGGCTCTTCTTGATTACAACGATTTCGTCGGCCGTATCGGCATTGGCACCATCCGTCGTGGCACCATCCACGTCGGCGATTCTCTCACCGATATACGCAAGAATGGCACCAATACCAACTTCAAAGTCATGAAGCTCTATACCTTCTACGGCATGAACCGTTCCGAGGTTCCGTCCGTCGAAGCAGGCGACATCTGCGGCATTGCCGGCTTAGCCGACATGGGCGTGAGCGACACCGTCTGCGAGAGCAAGACTCTCGAGGCCTTGCCCACCCTCCGCGTCGATGAACCCACCCTTCAGATGGAATTCGGCACCAACAGCTCGCCGATGAGGGGACAGGACGGCAAACTTGTGACCGCCCGCGTCATCGAAGAGCGGCTTTACGAAGAGACCCAACGCGATGTCTCGCTCCGCTACGTCCGCAAACCCAACACCGAAACCTGGATCGTCTCCGGGCGCGGCGAACTCCATTTAGGCGTCCTCATCGAGACGATGCGCCGTGAAGGCTACGAACTTGAGGTCAGCAAACCTCAGGTCATCATCAAGGAAATCGACGGCGTCAAATGCGAGCCGTACGAAGACCTTCAGCTCGACGTCCCCGATGAGTTCGTCGGCGACATGATGACGACGCTCGGCGATCGCGGAGCCACCCTCGGCGAGATGACGAGCAACTCTGGCAACACGCGCCTTAACTACGTCATTCCTTCCCGCGGCCTCCTCGGCTTCGTCAGCAACTTCTTGACGATGACGAAGGGTTACGGCATCATCAACCACACCTACAAAGAATACCGCCCGATGTTCAGCCACGAAGTCGGCGAACGCAACATCGGCGTCCTCGTCTCGACCGACAAAGGCGAAGCCACGAGCTACGCGCTTCAGAAAGTCGAAGAGCACGGAACGATGTTCATCGTGCCGGGCAACATTTGCTTCGAAGGCATGATCGTCGGGGAGCACCGCTACCCGGTCGACCTCGCCGTCAACTGCACGATGACCAAACCGATGACCAACGTTCGCGCCTCCACGCGCGAGATGATGATCGTCTTGAAGGCTCCCCGGAAAATGTCGCTCGAGGCCTGCCTCGATTACATCAACCTCGATGAGCTCGTCGAAATCACCCCGCATTCCATCCGGATGCGGAAGCGGATCCTCGACACCAGCGAGCGCAAGAAATTCGACGCCCACCAAAAGGCGGCCGCCGAAGCGATGGAAGAATCCGCCAGCAAATAAAGAAAAGTCAGGAACCTCAGCGATTCCTGACTTTTTTTATTCGAAATGGCAATGTTGCACTTTCCATTGCTGGAATTTGATCGGCAGGAACCAGACGTAGATCCCGATGGTGATAAGGCTCAGGAAATACCAGAGGATCCATTTTCCGACGAGCTGACTCCCGCGGCCGTCGAAGCGGAGCCGTTTTCCTTCGTAGACCATGTGGTTGCAGTTCCAGCGAACCTGGCGGCAGTAGACCCACGGAAGGGCGATGCCAAGAGTGAAGACGAGCGCGAAGAAACCATAGAGCATGTTTCCGAATACTTGGGAGGGCTTCCCGTCGAAAAAGCTAGGCGGGATTTCTTTGGCTGGAGGTTCGGCCGGGGCTCCGCCACTCGGACTCGGAACTGGCGAAGGCTCGGGGAGAATCATGTCGAGAGCCACTTCCGGGGGAACGGACTCATCCGCGGGAATGGCCACCTTTTCTACTGGTGGAACAAACGTGGGCGGAACGAGAGGCGGGACGGCTTCCACCTTCTTGCCTTCTTGACCCCATGAGGAAACGAAATCTTGGCCAAAAGAGGGGTTAGTCCCTCCGTTCTTATCTGAGGCCACAGGCTGGTTGGGACTGGAAGGAAAAGAAACCTCCTTCAGGGAGGCGGAAGGATCAAAAGGAGTCGAATTGGCGGCGATGTTATCTATTTCTGCCATAACACTCATCCTCCTCACTCGAGCACCAAGCGAGAATGCTTGGCTTCGAAATTCTTGAGCTTTCCGGGAATCCATAGGGCATAGATTCCTAGAGTTAAAACGCAAAGGAGCAGCCAGCCAAACCACGGGCCGGCGATTTCCGATCCCTTGCCGGAAAACTCCACCCGATAGCCCCCGTAAACCGTATGGCGGGCCCGCCAGCGGACGGTCCGACAATAGGCCCAGGGATAAGCGATCCCCAAAGAGAAGAAGGTCATCAGACAATTGACTATCGTCGTCCCCAGGTAACCACCAAGAGTGCCATCGAAAGAACTCTTCGATTGAGCGGACGGGACTTCGAGAGGTCCCTTGATTTCCATCTCTTGAATAGACGGCTTCTTGGCTTCCACTTCAACTTTTGGCTCAGTTACTTTCCCATAGGCCACCGCTAGTTTCCGGAGACTAAAGGTCTTGAAGGTGGCGGTAAGAGCCAGCGACCCACCGATCAGCAAGCCGAGGACTTCGCCAGCCAAAATGAGGAAAGCCATGGTGAAGAGATCCGCATAGCTCCGCGCCAAGATGGCCTCATAAACGATAAAGCCCAGAACGGTAAAAGAAGCGATGGCAGACGCGAGACCAAAAACGGCCCCGAGGATGTAGAGGGGCCCGCGGCGGGGAGAGGCGAGGGCGATGAAAATAAGGGAAAGCAAGGCGAGGGCGAAAGGACCCGCCGTGAAAAGCATCACGAGGCTTACGGAATAGCCAGCGAAGTAGACGTAATAAGAACCTCCCCCCACAAGGGCGGAAAGAATGAGGACGAAGGTTACAATTGCGAGCGACGTTTTCCGCCCTTGGGAAACGGCGCCCGCCAAATCAAAAGGGCGGTTATTTGCCTCTGGAGGGGGTCCGGTCTCGGTCTTGGACGAAGGATTGACTGAGATATCAGGTTTGTTGAGAGCTAAGCCATTGGGCGAAGCGGACACGAGCGGGATCTTGATTGAGGCCAAACCTTTTGCGAGCACGGCGAAGCCGATAAAGGCAACAATGAGGGCCAAGAGAAGGAAGGCCGCCGTGGTGTTGAGGAGGAAGTTCGGAAGAGAAAAGGTTCCTCCCTGAAATAGGGACTGGAAGTAAGCAATGGAAGCGGTCAAACCCGAGACGCAATTCATGACCAAGGCGTAGATTATGAAAGCAATGGCCACCGCGTAGACGGAAAGGGCGACGATGCCAAGCGGCCTCTCGTCCTCCGCCCGCGGAAACAATGCAAACATGACCAAGAAGCAAATACCGGCGGCGATGAAGAACGGATAAAGAACGGACAGAGCGGGAAGGCTGAGGTAGGTGACGTAACCAAAGCCGCCAGCGAAAAGTAGCAAAATAAACAGCGTGATAATGACGAAGGGTTTCCTTCGACGGAAGCCGAGGTTAGGATCCTCCGGTTGGATTTCAAGGAGTTGCCCGCAATGGGGGCAAATAGTCCTCTTGTCCGAATACGTCCGGCTGCAAGTGGGGCATTTTTTCATCATAGTACCCTCCTTTCAAAGTGGGAAAGTTCAGTATGGGGGTAGGAGTTTAGCTCGTTTATCCCTATTATATTCTTCCCTCCTCGATTACATAGATTTTTTAAGAAAGACTAAAAAAGGAAGCCTGGTTCGCCTGGCTTCCGTGCGGTCTTAGAAAGTCATGCCGTTAGGCGAGCGACACTCTTTTCTTCTTGAGAAAGAAGTAAATCGCGACGGCTCCGAGGCATCCGGCACCGATTAAGAGGAACGTATAAGAACTCGTTCCCTTCTCAGGGGAGAAGAAATCGAAGGAACCCACGCCATGGGCGGAATCGTAAAGGGCTGTCATTCTATCGTACTTGGCCTGGAGATCAGTCGAAGTGGTTCTCGGAGTTCCTGTCGCGTAAACCGAGGTATTGGCCGTTGTCCCATCGAAATCGTTGATGGTCACACCCGACATGTTTCCCAAAATCCACCATACCTGCGGTTCGGCGAAATTATGAATCCAGTTTGTCGTTAAGGTATGGAAATTGCCATAGCCGTTATCCATATCCGCGGAGCAGGTGAAGTAGCCTTCCAAGACCGTAGCAATAACTGCGGCCGGGATGGATTGGGCCGCGGATTCTTTTGCCGCAATCCCTTTCGTTAAATATAGAGGTGAAGTCCCGGTGATGTAAAAGAGATATGCACTGTCGCCAGAAACGTAGGTGCTTCCGTCATCATATGTGGCGTTGACGTAGGCTCCCGTTGGCCCATAAACCTTGGCCTGGCGGTGGCATCCGATGATTTCGGTCGGAACATCGAAGTATCCCGCCCACCGATCGCCAGTACCAGTCGCGAGTTTGCAGAACCCCTTCGCCGGAATTTCCTTATTGATGGTTAAGGCATCGTTCCAATAATGAATCGTCCAGCTATAGCCAATCGTGTAAGAGGTGGTCGAGGTGTCGCCCCAGATTCTGCAGTAGGTACTGTTGAAAGTGGGGTAACTGTTATTGACGAAAGCCCCAGAGTACTTGGTCGAGTAATCCGTAATCGCGTATTCGACGAAATATGGCGAGGCGAGGCTTCGAACGAAGTCAGTATCCAAATCTTCTGTCTGGTGGACGCCTGTTGGCCACTCAGCGGCGTCTTTGAAGATGATATGGCCATAGTCGATAGACAGGGAAACACTGAAGATCTTCTCCGTCTCACTACTGGACGTTAAAGTCATTGGGTTCGAGATCCCTGTTTCGTTGGTGGGGTCTCCAGCTGTGGTTGCCGACCAAGAATAGGCCCACATATTACTCGGAAGTGTGGTTACGCCATTAACCTTGGTAATTCGGCAAATGTAAGTCGCCGTCGTTGAGGAGAGAGCTTGGGCTGGCTCGACTTCTTTGTTTGCCAAAGCGGCCGCTGTTCCGACTCCCAACCCACCCAGAATGATGGACATGGCTCCTACTAGCCAAAAAGCTTTTTTCGTTAACATGGTCTTCCTCCAAAGCCAGGCCTTCTCTGGGACCGATGGCTTTCTTTTCTCTTACTATAGGAAAAGGCTTCGAAAATGTCAATGAACCTAGAGCCTGTGCGGAGTTTACTAATGCCAAACGAAGGAGTTCGAATAGACATCTTTCCGTGGTTTTGTCAACGAAATGGCTTCGAAAGAAAAACGCCCCTGCTAAAGGAGCGCTTCATACAAATAAAACGACAAGGCATAATCATCCGGAAAACTAGAGAAAAATCACTTCGGAATGAAGATTAGTTGGCCTTCAAACGATCCGTGATCTCTTGGGCTTTTTTATAGATATCTTTCACGTCTTCGCCAACGTAGAATTTGCCATCCATGTAACGGATGACACCGGCGATCATCGTCATTTTGACGTCGTCCTTGGCCCCGCTGTAGACCAGGTTCTTGGCCAGGTTGTTGAAGGGCTGCATGTTCGGCTTCATCAGATCGATCATCACGATATCGGCTTGCTGACCTTTGGCGAGGTAAAGGCACTGGTCCAAGCCCATGGCTTTGGCGCTGCCGACCGTGGCAGCTTGGAGCGAGTGTACCGCATCGCAGGCGGCGGGGTCATGGTTAAGCAGTTTTTGGAGGACGCAGGCCAAACGCATTTCGTAGAACATATCGAGGCCGTTGTCGCTCGCGGGGCCATCCGTGCCTAAACCGATGTTGAGACCGGCGGCGTAAAACTTCTTAAGGGGGGCGATGCCGGAAGCAAGTTTGCTGTTGCTTCCAGGGCAAGAAATGACCGAGGCGCCGTGCTTCTTAAAGAGGGCAATGTCGTGATCGGAGAAGGCCACGCAGTGGAAACCGCCACCGCCGTAATCCAAAAGCCCGAGGCTTTCCATGTACTCGACGGGGCTCTGGCCGTGATGGCGTTCTTTGCAACCTTCCACTTCGTCGAAGGTTTCGGAAATGTGCGTGAAAATGGGGCACTTGAGCTCATGGGAGGCTTCGCTCAGGGCTTTCAGGATCTCTTCGGTGCAAGTGTATTCGGCGTGATAGCCCAAACGGTAGGAAACGAGGGGCGAACGACCATTGATCCGATGATAGGATTCCTTCATCTCCTCAACCGATTCCCGATACTTCGTGACCGTGCCAAGCAAGACCGTCCGGAAGCCCATCTGAAGGCTCGCCTTCGCCATCTCCTCGGGGTTGTAATACATGTCAAAGCAGGCCGTCATGCCGCTTGTGAGGTATTCGAGGATCGAGACCTTGGAAAGATGGTATTGGTCTTCAGGCTGGATTTTGGCCTCGAGAGGGAAAATCTTGTCGAACAGCCACTCGTGAAGGGCGAGGTCGTCGGCGAGGGAACGGGCAAAGCTCATAGCGCTGTGGGTATGGGCATTCTTGAAGCCCGGCATCAAAAGGTTGCCACCGCAATCGATGGTTTTCTCATAAGTTCCTTGAGGGGCCTTTTTGCCGACGAAGACGATCGTGTCTCCGTCGACGACGAGTTCGCCTTCGAAAATATCTTCATTGTCTACGAGAGTCAGAATCTTCGCGTTTGTGAACAGTGTTTTCATAGCCCTAAATCATAACCTCCAAGGGTAGTTTTGCCTATTCTTTCTCGTTGCGGACCGATTATGGCGATTAATACTTAACGATATTTTGACATTGTCTAATCAAGCGACGCAACATCTTTCGCGATTTGGGCCTGCAACTCCTGTAAGGAAGCGAACTGCTTTTCATCCCGCAAACGCTTCTGAAATTGGACGTAAAGAGTCTCCTCATAACAGGAACCCGAAAAACCTTTGAGGTAGCATTCGACACGCGAATGCTTGAGGAGACCCACCGTCGGATTTTCCCCAACATTGATGAGGGACGGATACGGACGTCCCCGCAGGTAGACAAGGCCGGCATAGACTCCGTCTTTTGGCAAAACGTAAGGTGTTTTTAACTCGACGTTGGCCGTAGGGAAACCGATCTTCTGGCCATTCCCAAAACCATGCCCCACCGTCCCATGAATCTCATAATCGCGGCCCAGCTGCCCACTCACGGCCGAGAGGTCACCCTTTGAAAGAGAGGTAATGATTCTTTGAGTCGAGGCTTTCTTCCCTTTGTAATCGAGAAGGGGCACTTCCTGCACGGGAAAATAGACCCGCAATAAGGAGGCATTTCCGGCAGCTCCGCGGCCAAAAGTGTAATCACTCCCAACCACGAGAAGTGATGGATTGAGAGGCTTAAGAACCTTAGCGACATACTCATCGGGAGTGAGTTTGAAGAAATCCTGATCGATCATCAGAACGTAGGCCACATCGAGACCAAGGGAGGAAAAGATCCGCAGTTTGTCTTCGAGGGAGGTCAGAACCTGATGGCTTTTGCCGCTCTCGAAATAATCGGCGGGATTCCCGTCAAAGAGAAGCACGCCCAAATCGCCTTCGGTGGCTTTCTTGCCTTCGAGGACAAGGCGTTGGTGACCAAGATGCACCCCATCGAACGTCCCAAGGAGCAACGTCAGTTTGTTGGCATGCCCATTGACGCTATGGTAATCAAGGAAAACCGTCTCCATCAGAAAAGGCCTCTTTCGGCTAAATAGTGGGTTCCGTTGAACCGTTTATAGACGGAGATGGCGTTCCCGTGAAGGACGAGAAGCACTTTCTCGCCATAATCTTGATCAAGATCCATCGGGACCCCATTTTTGACTTTAGCCAGCGACCCGTCGTCGATTTCGACATGCTTCATAGTCGTGATGCAAAGGGTCGGGTCGAGAAGATCCGCCTCGGTCGCTTCGGAGATTTTTTTGGCGTGGGTCAGAAGGAAGGGGCCAATCGAAAGACGCCGTAAAGAAGTGAGATAGCCAACGGTTCCGAGACGCTCCGCAATATCCGCCCCAATGACTCGGATATACGTCCCCCGCGAAACAGTGCAGGAGAAAACGATGGTATCCTTTTCGAACTTGATGAGGTTGATCGAGAAAACCTCGATTTGGCGAGGGCTTCGCTCCACTTCAAGGCCTTTATGAGCAGCCTTATAGAGGGGTTCGCCATTGACTTTGACGGCACTCGTCATCGGCGGCAACTGCTCGCTTTTCCCAAGGAAGGAGGCCAGGACGTTATTGATTGCCTTCTCGTCGAGAGGAGGGATGTCCTTTTTCGCGATGACCGGCGTTTCGGGGTCGAAAGAAGAGGTCGTTTCGCCTAGTTTAAGCGAGGCGATGTAGCTTTTGCTCCCATCGTCGAGATAAGTGAGGTATTTCGTTCCGGAGCCGATACCAACTAGCAAGAGTCCGGTCGCGAAGGGGTCAAGAGTCCCGAGGTGCCCCACCCGTTTGACGCCAAAGGCTTTCTGCACGAGGCTATCAACCTGCCGAGAGGTGTAGCCCGCTTCTTTATCCAGCAATAAGATTCCGTTTCCCATTTGATAGACATTATAATGTCTCTGAGCATTTTTATCCCTATGAAATACATCAGACACGTCCTCGCAGCCCTCCGAAGGGCCGACCATGACTTCTCCCTCATCGACGAAGGCGACCGGATCCTCATCGGACTATCCGGCGGGAAAGACAGTCTTTGCCTTCTCAGAGCACTTTCAGTCTATGGCCGCTTCGCCGGCAAACACTTCGAGATCAAGCCGGTTTTCCTCGATCTCGGATTCAGCACGCCGGACCTCTCGAAACTCCAGGATTATTGCCGCTCCCTCAGCCTTGAGCTATACGTGAGCGATTCCCGTTTCGTCTACGACATCCTAAAGGCCCACACCAAGCCGGGCCACCATATCCCCTGCAGCATCTGCTCCCGGATGAAAAAGGCGGCTATGAATAACATCGCGAAGGAACTCGGCTTTAACAAAGTCGCCTTCGCCCACCACCACGACGACGCGACCGAGACCCTTTTCATGAACATGATTCATGGGGGAAGGGTCGCCACCTTCGAACCGAAGATGCGCCTCGAAAGAGCCAAGATTACCTTCATTCGCCCACTCATCTATTGCTACGAGAAGGATTTGTCTTTGCTGGCGGAAGAAGAGAGTCTACCCGTCCTTCAGAGTGCTTGCCCCGCCAATGGTTTCACCGATCGCCAAGCCACGAAAGATCTCCTTCATGGTATTTATAAAGAATGGCCTGAAGCGAAGGAAAACTTCCGCAGCATGCTCACCAACTACGAACCGTTCAAACTCTATTTCGACGCCCTCGAATTAGAGAACAAAGCCGCGCCTGGTTATGCTCTGAAGCCCATCATCTTCGCCGACGATTTGGCCTTGACTCCTTTCGCCGAAAAGAAACGACGGGAAGGCGAAGTCCGCTACCTGATCCTGCAGGGCCATCAACGGACCGGCACCATCAGTTACGTTCACCTCACCGACCACCGGGTGGAAATCGGCGGTCTCTCCGGTCCTGCTGAGGCGCAGCTTCGCGGCCTCGAGGAAGTCGTGGAAATCGTTTCTTCGACCGTCAATCCAGTGACCTTTATTCTCCGCGGTGGTTCCGCCGCCCTCAAAGCCCAAGCGGGCTTTATGAAAAAAGACGAACCGGGTATCCGAGGCGAGCATTACCTTAAGCGCGTTGAGAAATAAAATAAACCCCGTGGGTCTAGGTCGGACCCCGGGGCTTTTTGATGCCTTAAAATTTTAAAACGATCAGAAAATGATGTAGCCAAAGCGGTAGAGCAGCCAAACGATAAGGGCGTGGACAAGGAGAAAAGCCAAGCTGATCCATAAGAATCTCCGGGAATTGAAGGAATCGTTTTTCCGGATTTCCGGGAAAGCGAGGTAAGCGATAAGCAAACCGATGGAGCCGCCGAGGAAACCGAGAACGTAGACTTCCGCTTCGTTGATGACGAACTTCGGATGGTAGTCCTCGTCAAATTGGTGCTTGAGGGCAATCGAAAACTGGGCGGCCATCACCACTGTCGTGAGGCCTCCGAGGATGAAAATAAAGATGATCCAATAAAATGCCATACTTTTTTACATCAAGAAGGTGGAACTGAAGAAATCGGTAAACAAAGGCCCGGCAAAGAACCACTTGGATAGGATCGCCACTATGATAATGCAGAAAATGGCGAGGACCGCCAGAATCATGAGAACGATCAAACCGACGTCAGCTCGCTTCTTCGGGGAGCTCTTTTTAGAAAAAAACATCCGCCCAAAACTTGATTTGGCCTTTTCTTTGCCTTCGGTTATTGTCGTTTCTTTCTCTTCCATAACTTTTCGAGGAGCTCCTTTCTGTCTAGAGACTCGATGAGAAACATGAGTCAGAGAAGTTCATGTGTTTATTCTACGTTAAGGAAGAGGAACCGGCGAGAGAAGAAGAGACCTCACCGAGATTCGGAAGCTTCCCGAGAGCCGCCAGCACGACGATCGAAAGTATAACGATCGCCATAAGGATGGCGAGGATAGTGAGCCCCGCATCCGCGTGTTTGCCCGAAGGAATCCTTTTGGAGAAAAAGAGCCAACCGTGATGAGGTTTGGTTTCTTTTTCTTTGGTGGTTTCTTTCTCTTCTGTTTCGTTCATTACTTCTTCACGATGTATTTCTTCATGTCGAGGGCGACGGCGAAGAGGATGATCGAGCCTTTGGCGATGTTGATCCAAGCGGTTGAAGCGCCAAGAGCGAGTAGGCAGCTGTCGATGACTTTAAGGAGAATGCAACCGAGCAGAACGCCGCTCACCTTGCCGATACCTCCCGTGAAGGAGACGCCGCCGATGACGACAGCCGTAATGGGGTCGAGCTCGCCGCCGGTTCCGGTGGAAAGTTGGGCGCCGCCGTTGATCGGGTTGTACTCGAAACCGCCGATGCCATAGAAGAGGCCGGCTAGAGCAAAAGTCATGATGATCGTCTTTTTGACGTTAATGCCCGAGACGTTGGCCGCGTCGGGGTTGCAGCCGACAGCAAACATGGCTTTGCCAAACTTTGTCTTATACCAGATGAAGCTCATGACGATGAGCATGACGACGGCGAAGACGTTGTACCATTCAACCAAGGTGTCGCCGATATAGAAGCCACCGCTCACGAAACTCGTGTAAGAGGCCGCCAACGGAGATTGGCCTTGGAAGGCGACGGAAAGATGCAAAGCATCACCGTAGAGAAGGATGGCGCCATAAACAATCAGTTGAGTCGCAAGGGTGACAACGAAAGGGTGGATGGAAAACTCGGCCACGAAGAAACCGTTGACCGCCCCGAAGAGAGCGCCGACGCCCATGACGAGGAAGAGAACGACGATAATCCAAATCCACGGCATGTTTCCCGTCCACGGCATAATGATGCCGGAGGTGGAGGTGTAACCAAGGAAAGCCGCGGCAATCAAAGCAGTGAAACCCCAGATGCGGCCTAGCGAAAGGTCGGTTCCGGTCAAAACGATGGTTCCGGCCACGCCTAGAGCCAGCGGCAACAAGGACGAGGTGTGTTTCACGATGGCGATAAAGGAATTGAAGTTTAGCCAGGCAGGCTTCGCGGCGGCCGTGGCGATCACCATCACGAGAATGATGAGATAGACGGCGTTATGGATGAACCAATCGCCAAAGCCGGGCCAAGAAGAGAAGGAAGCCTTTTGCTTCGCGACCCATTTCCGGCCCCATTCGGCGAGGCCGAGGCCCGCGCCTTCATAGAGCGGAGCGACCGGTTTGTAGTTGGCTTCGAGGGCATGCAACTCTTCCTTAAGAGGAGCGAGTTTTTCTTTTTCCTCGCCTTTGGTATTGCCAATCAGGGTTTGAACCCGGTTGGTCTCGAGATGAAGGTCATTTGCGTAGGTGGCCATCGCCTTTTTGTGGGCGGCCTTTAGAAGGGCGATTTTGTTCGTGCGGGCAAGGATTTCGAGATCCGCGATGCCGTCCTTCTTATAGATTTCCGATTTGGCTTCGTCGAGCTTATCAGCTTTCTCCGCCCGTCTCATCGGGGTTTTCTTGAGAATTTTGTATTGCTTCCTAAGGGCGTTTACTTCTTTTTTCGAGGAGGCCTGGATGGCAGAGATTTCCTCTTGGAGGGCCGAGAGTTCCTTTGCGAAGGAGTCATTCTCTTTTTTCGTCACGTCGGCATACACGAGTTTGGCTTTGCCGATTTCGGCGAAGGAGGGATTGTGCTCGGTGGTTTTGATTGCCGAAATCTTCTTCGCGTAAGTCTCTTTGATGGCTTTGATTTTCCCGCGCAGTTGGAGGATTTTCTCTTTGACCGCGCTAACGTTAGCCAGGTATTTGGTCTTCTCTGCCTGATGGTCATCGGAGATTTTCTGTTTGGCTTTGGCCAAATCCTCTTCGCTGAGATTATCGAATTGGAGATCGTAGATCCGACCTTTCAAAAGGCGCCTGTCGGCGGCGAGGGCCGTTTTCTCCGCGAGGAGCGAAATCGCTTCGGGTTCTTCTTCTACGAGGGGTCTTTCCAATGTTTCTGCTTGTGCCATGTTCGTTTCCTCCTTACATGTACTTTAGCGACAAACTCATGAGCTTCTCTTGCGTGATGTCTTTTCCTTCGACAATGCCAGCCAGACGATGGTTGCTCATCACCATGATCCGATCGCAAACGCCCATCAGTTCGGGCATTTCGGATGAGCACATGATGACGGCTTTGCCTTCCTTGGCCATTTTGATGATCAGTTGATAGATTTCGTATTTGGCGCCGACGTCGATCCCGCGAGTCGGCTCGTCCAGGAGCAGGATGTCGGGGTCGGTCAGCATCCAGCGGCCGAAGATGACTTTCTGTTGGTTTCCGCCGGACAAAGACTTGATTTGGGTCTTGCTCGAAGGAGTTTTGACACTCATCGAATCGATGACCCATTGGGTGTCCTCTTCGATGTGGCCGTTGTCGAGGCCCCACGGGGTCAAGTATTTGGTCAGGGCCGCCATGGTGCTGTTTTCCTTAATCGTCAAGACGCCGAAGATGCCAGTCGCGCGGCGTTCTTCGGTCAAAAGGGCAAAACCGTTCTTGATGGATTCCATCGCCGTGTCGTTGCTCACCGGAACGCCGTCCTTAAAGATGCGGCCTTCGCTTTTCGTGCGAACGCCGAAGATGGTCTCAAGCAGCTCCGAACGGCCAGCGCCTACCAGACCCGCCAAGCCGAGGATCTCGCCTTTTCGCAAAGTGAAGCTCACGTCATGAATGGCGTTGTTGCCATATAAAGAACTAAGGTGTTCAACCTGCAAGGCTACCGCGCCCGGATGGCTTTCGTGGGGCGGAAAGCGGCTGGTGAGATCGCGTCCCACCATGGATTTGATGATGATGCCCATCGTGAGGTCCTTGGCCTTGTCGGTCCGAACCCATTTGCCATCGCGCATGATGGTGACTTCATCGGAGATTTTGAGAATCTCGTCCATCTTGTGGGAGATGTAGACGATGCCACAACCCTTTTTCTTGAGTTTGGCGATGATTTTGAAAAGTTGCTCGATTTCCTTATCGGACAGGGAGGAGGTCGGTTCGTCGAAGACCACGACTTTAGCGTCATAGGAGACGGCTTTGGCGATCTCCACCATCTGACGCTGGGCCACCGAAAGGCTGCCAATAATGGCTTTCGGATCGATGCCGGCGATCCCAAGTTGGGCGAAAACATGGTTCGTGTCGGTATACATCTTCACGCCGTCAATGGCCCCGAATCTCATCGGGTAACGACCCAGCCACAGGTTATCCTGGACCGACATCTTGTTGGCTTGGTTCAGCTCTTGCTGCACCATCGCGATGCCATCTTCGAGAGCCTCCTTGCTGGAACCATAGGAAACGGAGCGGCCATTGTAGATGACGTCGCCCGAATCCCGGTGGTAAATGCCAAAAAGGCACTTCATCAGAGTGCTCTTGCCCGCGCCATTCTCCCCCATCAGTGAATGGACGGAACCTGGTTTTACTTTTAGCTGCGCATTATCGAGTGCTTTGACGCCAGGGAAAGATTTGCAAATGTCGATCATTTCGAGAAGATATCCATTTGCGAATCCCGCTTGCGGAGCCGACTTTTTTCTTGGCTCAGTAGAAGAATCTGACATAAAGCCCTCCTTATCTTTCTCGCGAAAGCGAATCTTCGTATCTAATTTTAAGCAAAGAGGGGCGATGTTGCCACCGCCCCTCATTTGTCAGCGATTAAGCTTTGACGTATTTGCCGTACGGAATGCGGATCTTGTGAACAGTGGCGCTTTCCCAAGCGTAACTGGTTCCGTCAAGGAAGTCCTTGCCGGAGAGCTTATTGTCGGCCAAAGAGGCAATGCAAGCGGCCATGGCGTTGGCATCCTGTTTGACAGTGCCATACATCTGGTTCGCATCGATCGCGGCTTTGCCGGCTTCGGTGGCATCGACGCCGACGACCAAGATGGTCTTCGAATCATCGGTTCCGTTGGCGATGTTGTAGCCAGCGGTTACGAGCGAGGCGATGGCGCCGAGAGCCATATCATCGTTGTTGGCGATGACGGCTTCAATGGCATTGTCTCCGGTGAATCCGTAGGTGCCGATGAAGCTATCCATCGCGGTCTTGGCGTTGTCTTTGCTCCACCCGGCGTTGAAATCGGCGCCAAGGTGATTCAAGGAAGCAAGTCCAGCCGCAGTGAGCTTGGTGTTGCATTCCTGGACGGAATACAGCGTGCGGCCATTGGCTTCGGCGTTGGACTCGTCAGCGCGGAGCATGATGTAGTTGATCTTGCCGTCGCCGTTCTTGTCCCATTTGGAGACGAGAGTGGTTCCGGAGATGAGGGCTTCGGCGAGGATGTCGCCTTGCATATAGCCGGCCTGATCAGGATCGGTGCCGACGAAGCAGTTGTCCGGATAGGTGGTCGAGGTCACGGCCGAATCAGGAACCTCGCGGTTGAAGAAGATGGCCGGAATGCCGGCAACCTTGGCCTTCTCGGCGATGCTATCGCCAGTGGCGGTCTGCTCGACGAGGTTCGGGATGAGAAGTTTGCTCTTAGCGGCAATGGCGGACTCGATCTGTTGGACCTGAGTCGCCGAGACACCGCCGCCATCGTAGAAGGTTGGGGTGACACCCTTCTCTTCCAAGTCGGTCTTAAGCGCGGAGCGGACGGTTCCGATGTAGGTATCGGAATACTGATAGATGAAGACGTCTGCAGCCTTGCTGCTGGTTCCGCAGGATGCCAAGACACTCAGCATTCCTAGAGCCATCGCTGGAATAAGTTTTTTGTTCATGTTTCCTCCTATATTCCATGCACTAGGAAGAAAAAGCTTTGTCAAGAGGACCAAATCTTTCTATTTCTTCGTGCGGGATTACTTTAAGAGGAAAACGAAAAACCAAGAATGGAAGAAACCACACAGAATTTTGAAAAATCTCTACTAAAAAAGAAAATCATCAGCGCAGGCCGATGAAATTCTCTTTCGAAATTTTCGTAATCTACTCCACGATCGTGGGGCCGGCGACATGGTAGGCGTTTCCTTTGACCTCCACCGTCGAACCGTAGGTCGGAATGGGCTCGTTCGAAATGAGGTAACGGAGCAGATCCACCACGACTTTCGACTGGTTCACGTAATCGTTGAGGACCGTTCCCGTCATGTAGCCGTAGCGGACGGCTTTGCGGCCTTCGGTGGTGCCGTCGCACCCTATGATGGGGTAATGGCGAAGGGAGAAGTCGGAAAGAGGAACCCCGGCGGCGGCATCCGCTTCCTGCAGGGCTTGGATAGCCCCGAGGGCCATGGCATCGTTATTGGCGATCATGAGTTCGATGTTCTCGCCGGATAAAGCCTTCGTCGCGGCGTAGGCCTCGTTTAAGCTCCAGTTGCAGTAGACGGACTTCACGGTATCGACCTCGTAGGAAGAAAGTCCGGCTAGGGCGTTGCTGGTCCGGCCTTCGCTGTCCTGATGGCCTTGCTCGCCTTTCAGGATGGCGAGTTGGATCTTGCCATCGTGGTTTTTGTCATAGACGGAGGCGGCGAATTCCGTGGGGGAGCCCAAAACGCTGCGGGCGATTTCGGCTTGCTCCGCCCCTTCGACGGCGGGATTGCCTCCGACATAAAAGCAATGCTCGACCGACCAAGCGTCCTTCCGGAGGTCTTCTTGGAGAGGCTCCCGGTTGATGAAAACAAGGGGTATCTGCTTGCTCTCAGCTTTCTCGATGAGAGCGGAAGAAGCGAGGCGATCGACGGTATTGACCACCGCGGCGGTGACCCTCCCGGAATCGAGATCCTTCACGAATTGGGCGGTTTGGGTGGCTTGCGAGCCCTCTCCGTCCTGAGCGATCGCGTCAGAGGGGTAGACGCCGACGAGGTCCTTCACGATCTCGGATTGAAAAGAGGACATGAAAACGTCGGAAATATCGTAGACGTAAAGGCCGACGTAGGGGCTCTTGGACGAGCATGAAGCCACGCTTAAGAGAGGCAACAAAGCCAAAATCCGATATCTATTCTTCGCCATGGAGGGCCTCCTTTTTCGGAATGAGGATGGTGATGGTCGTTCCGACGTCTTCTTCTGAGGCAATCTGGACGTCGGCGAGGGGGCCGTAAAAGATTCGAATGCGCTGGAAGACGTTTTTGAGGCCGACCCCTTTATAGACGGTGTCATCGCTAAGGGAGCGGCGGAGTTCCTCCACTTTCGCGGGGGTCATGCCGTAGCCGTTATCCTCGATCAGGAACTTCAGGTAATCCCCTTCTTCTTCAGCTTGAATCTTGATGCAGCCCGTCTCCCCTTCTTTGAGGCCGTGGCCGATGGAATTCTCGACGATCGGTTGGAGGATGAGTTTGACGACGAAATACTTCTCGAGTCCGGGGGCCACGTTGATCTCGAAGGCAAAGCTGTCTCCGAAGCGCATTTTCTGAATTAGAAGGTAGTTCCGCGCGTGCTCAATCTCATTAAGAAGCGGAATGACATTATGGCCGCTCGAGATGGAAAGGCGGAAGAACTTCGAGAGGGCGACGATCATTTCCTCGGCTTTGACGTTCTCGCCTTTGTCGACGAGGGCGATGATGGAGTCGAGGGTGTTGTATAAGAAGTGCGGGTTAATCTGGTTTTGGAGGGCCTTCAGCTCGGATTTGCGCTGCTCCTCCTTCTCGCTCACGAGGTCGTCGGTCAGCTCGCTGATGCGGCTCATCATCTGGTTGAAGGAACGGTTGAGCTCCACCACCTCCATAGAGCCGGTGATTTCGGAATGGAGGGTCGCTTTGTAGTTGAGGGATTCGATCATCGCCATCTCCTGGCTGAGGCCGGCGATCGGCTTGCTAATGCGGTTCACGGTCCATAGAAGGATGAAAAAATAGGACACGAGCACCCCGAGGCCCACGCAGGAAATCACGATGGAAAAGGAAGTCAGGGCCGAGACGACGCTGTCGCGATTTTGGAAGATGGCCAAACGCCAGGTGGTGTTTGCGACCGTCGTGGCGTAGAGGTAATAGGAGTGGCCGTCGAGTTTGACCGCGTTGGAGGAGCCGATGACGAGTTTCCTAACGTAGGCCAGGGCTTCCGTCTCGTCGTCGTTAGGGGAATAGACGAGGTTGTAGCCCTTGTCGTACAGGATGAAGCGGCCCCCGACCCCGAGGGTGGATTCCGGGATGATGTTCACGATGGCGGTGAAGTCGAAGTCGACCTTTACCACCGCGTCATAGGCCGAATTGGGGGCGTAAGCGAGGTATTTGGAGAGACTGAAACGGTAGTCTTCGCTGGTCTTTTCGAGGCGAGAGAAGACGTTGATCTGCTGATTGTCCTTGGCGGAGAGGAACCATGGGTCCGCGGAGAGGGAGGCGCCCGCCGGGGAAGAAGCCGTGTTATGGGCGATGACCGCCCCGTCGGAGGCGGAGTACAGCGACATGTTGAGAATCTCGCTTTTGAGGGACATGACGGTATCGAAGTACGACTGAAAGGCGCTTTCGCGGTTGGCCAAGGGGGCCGATTCGTAACGGGAGGCGATTTGGCTTGAGGTGATAAGCACCGATTTGAAATAGGTGTCGTAGTTGGCGAGGACTTGCTCCGAGGTCGCGAGCATCTGGGCGTCGCTGTTGGAGGTGATGTTGGAGCCATAGAGGACGGAGGCCGTGAGGACCATCATGACCACGAGAAGGGCAAAGGAAACAGAACTAGGAACGACCAGCATAGTTCTGAGACTATGGGTCTTTTTCATGATTTGCGGTACTCGGCCGGGCTCACGCCGAAGTATTTTTTGAAGCAATGGGAGAAATAGTAAGGGTCATCGTAGCCGATTTCTTCGGCGATGGTGGCCATTTTGCTCGCGGGATCCCCTAAGAGGGTTTTGGCCTGCTCCATCCTGACCTGCGTCAGATATTTGGTGAAGGAGGTCTCGTGGCGTTTTAGGATGGCCGAGATGTAACTAACCGAATAGCCAAGTTCCTCGCCCACGTCTTCGAGGGACAAGTCGCTGCGGCGGAAGTTCGACTCGATGAACTGGCGGACGTGCTCATAGGCCTCGTCGACCCCGACGGTCCGCTCCGACTGGTTGATGGATATGACTTTCTCGACGAGTTCCTTAAAGCAGTCTTTGATCTGCTCGAGGGTCTTAGCGCCGAAAACCCCGTTAACGATATCGACGTGAGGCAGGTAAGAACCATAGAGTTTCTCGAGAGCCACACAGCTCTTGAGGATGCTATCGAGGAGGTTGTTGACGATGAGGAAATAGGAGTCCTTGTACTCGAGGGTGCTGATGGCGTCGAGCAACTTGTCAATCCGTTCCACCGCCTCGCCTTTTTTGCCATAGAGGATGGAATAGGAGACGTTCTTGAACTCGTTCTCGTCCACCTTGCCGACGGCGGAGGGTTTGGCCCCTTCGAGGTCGCTATAGAAAATGACGATCCCACTGCCGACGACGGTCCGGTATTCGAGGGTCCATTTGGCGTGGCGGTAGATCTTGCGGTAACTTGAAATGTCTTGGCCCCGAGTGAAGTCGCTCACGCCGCAGCTGAGGGAGACCCCACAGGTTTTGCGGGTTTTCGTCACGATGCGGGCGAAACTGGCCTGCAAAAGTTCCTTATCAAAAGGCTGCTCACTCGTCAAAATCAATGACTTGACGCCCGAGGATTCGAAGGTCGCGTATGAATAGGAGGAGAATTCCTCCCCGATGTACTGGCCAAGGTAATAGGAAACGAGTTCACTGTCCTCGTAGGAAATGTCGTCGTCGGACTCGTCGGCGTCGAAGACGGCGAAAAGCAGATAGGGCTTTTCGATCTCAATGCCATCGGAGACGAGCTTTTCCCTGAAATTGGTGGGGATGCTCTTGAGGGTGACGAGCTTATTGAGGTCATCGTTTTGAACGGCCTTGAGGACTGTTTCGCTTTTGGCCTGAAGGTCTTTGATGTTGCGGTCGATTTGATACTCTTTGTCGAGGGCGTTTTTGGCCTTGTCGAGGGCGGAGGAGATTTCTTCCGTCGTCACCGGTTTAAGGATATAGCCGGCCACGCCGAGGCCGATGGCCTCCTTGGCAAAATCGAAATCGTCAAAGCCGCTCACGACGATCGTTTGGACGAGGGGGAGTTCCTGTTTGGCCCGCTTGATGAGTTCAAGCCCATTAATGAAGGGCATTTTGATATCGGTGATGATGAGGTCAGGCTCAAGAGGGATGCCAGACAGCATGGCGTCGTAGCCGTTCTCAAAAGAGCCAATGACTTGGAAGTCGGAGGATCTTTTGGCAAGAAATCCGAGGAGACGTTCCCGGATGGGGGCCTCGTCGTCGACGATGATGACGGTAAACACAGGAGTAATATTAACACGCTTTGACGGGAGCGAAACGGCAAAAAAAGTAAAAGAAAAGGAGCCCGAAGGCTCCCGTTCTACTTCTTTTTGGCCTCGGCGAGGTTTTTGGCTTCCCGCTCAAGGGCGGCATCGAGTTTCGCGGCCTTGTCGAACTGCTCGTCGTAGATGAAGACTAATTCGGGCACTTTGAAGATGTCCATCTTCTTGGCAAGAGAGGTCCGGACAAACCCCTTGCACTTGTTGAGTTCAAGGAGTGCCTGATGGGGGTATTTCGTCCCGATAAAGCTGACGTAAACCTTGGCGACGCTGTAGTCGTCGTTGACCACCACTTCGTTGACCGAGGGGAGGCCGATGTGGGCGTTACGGATCTCGCGGGTAAGAATATCCGAGAGGTTCTTTTGGATGAGCGCTTTGACGCGCCCGGAACGGTTGGCCATGCTATTTCTTCTCCACGATCTCGTAGCCTTCGACGATATCGCCTTCCTTAATGTCGTTGTAGTTGGCGATCGCAAAGCCGCATTCGTAGCCTTGCTTGACTTCCTTCACGTCGTCTTTGAAACGCTTGAGGGAGGCGAGTTTTCCATCGTAAACGACGAGGCCGTCGCGGATGAGGCGAACCTTCTCGTCGGCCGTGATGGTTCCGGAGGTGACATAGCTTCCGGCAATGGTGCCGATATGGGTGATCTTGTAGATATGGCGGATCTCGGCTTGGCCGGTGACGTTCTCCACCATCTCGGCCTTATATAGACCTTTCATGGCGGCGGTCATCTCGTCAAGGAGTTCGTAGATGATGCGATGGAGACGGATCTCGACGTGTTCTTCTTCGGCCTTCTGGCGGATGCGGGCGTCCGGACGGACGTTGAAACCGTAGATGAGGGCATTCGAAGCGCTCGCGAGCAAGACGTCGTTGTCACTGATAGCCCCGGCCTCGGCCTCGATGACCTTGACCCGGACTTTGTCGTTGCTGAGCTTCTCGAGCGAGGTCTTGAGTGCTTGCGCGGAACCATCGGTGTCGGCTTTGATAAGGACGTTGATTTCCTGGATTTTGCCGGCGTTGACGAGGTTATTAAGATCGTCGAGATTCATCGCCGTGTTGGCGCCTCTCGACTTTTCTTGGTTGGCTAGAGCCCGTTTCGCGGCGATGTCCTTGGCTCCCTTTTCGGAAGGGAAGGCCATGAAGCGATCGCCCGCGGTCGGGACGGCAGATAGGCCGGTGACGGAGACCGGGCTGGACGGTCCAGCGAGGTGTACGATCTGGCCGTATTCATTGACCATGCGGCGGATTTTACCATAGATGTCGCCCACGACGACGTAATCGCTGTTGTTGAGGGTGCCGTTTTGGACGAGCAAAGTGGCTTTCGGCCCTTCGCCCTTGTCGAGGTTGGATTCGAGGACGGTACCAATCGCGTAGCGGTTGGGGTTGGCCTTCAGTTCCAACATCTCGGATTTCATCAGGATGGTTTCGAGTAGTTCGTCGATGCCTTTGCCGGTTTTGGCGGACACAGGAACGCACATGACGTCCCCGCCGTATTCCTCGGCGATCACGCCGTGGGCCATCAATTGCTCGATGACTCTTTTGGGGTTGACGCCGGGCTTATCCATCTTGTTGATGGCGACGATAATGGAGCTGTTGGCGGCTTTGGCGTGGTTGATGGCCTCGATCGTTTGCGGCATGACGCCGTCATCGGCGGCCACGACGAGTACGACGATATCGGTCACGGAAGCGCCACGGGCTCTCATCGCGGTGAAGGCCGCGTGCCCCGGAGTGTCGATGATGGTGATCTTCTTGCCTTTGTATTCTTTTTGGTAGGCGCCGATGGCTTGCGAAATACCGCCGGCCTCGTGGCTGGCGACATCGCTATGGCGGATGGCGTCGATGAGGGTGGTCTTGCCGTGGTCGACGTGGCCCATGACGGTCACGACCGGGGCCCGTTCAATCAGGTCCTTGGGGTCGTCATGGATCTCGAGTTGGTCAAAATGTTCCTCGTCCACCACGACTTCTTTCTTGAAATCATAGTTGAACTGGAGGCAGATGGTTCCGATCGTTTCGTCGTCGAGCAGCTGGTTAATGGTGACGGCCTTCCCCTGCATGAAGAGGAATTTGATGATGGCAGTCGGGGGAACGTTAATGGCTTTCGAGAGATCGCCAACGCTGAGCGGTTTGCTGTACACGAAGACGCCGCCGTTTACTTTGGCGTATTCCTCCTTCCGTCCGTGTGGGCGGTCTTGGAAGTTGCTGACCCGGCTTTGCTGCTGGATCTTTTTCTTCGAGAAAAATGTTTTCTTTTTCATATCGCGTTTCCCTTTCTTTTCGCTAAGAGACTCTCCGAGGCTTTTTTCGTCGTGATGGCAAGGCAGCTCACCTCACTCCGGCCTAAGGCTGAGCCCAGGTCGGCTTTCGTGATGTCGCGGAGGACGGGGATACCCCGTTTTGCCGCGCGTTCCACGAATTCCTCGGCAATCCGAGGCGAGGCGTCGGAAGCGATCACGAGGAGCGAAATCCCCGCGAACGCCGTTTTGATTTCCTTGCCAATTAAGGCTTGGTGCCCCCGGTAAAGGAGGCCGATAAAACCTAATTCGTCTTTGCTCATTTGATGTTTTCTCCTAAGTAAAGACGAAGGGGTGATCCTACTTTCCGTCGTCGTAGTACTTGTCGAAGTCCTCGTTGTCGAGTTCCTCGGTCGCAGGCTTGTTTTCGACGTTCTGCTCCTCTTCCTTGGCGATTTCGTCAAGTTCCTCTTGCGAGTAGATGGGCATGGCACCGGCCACCGGCGTGACGTCGGTCGGCTTGACGTGCTCTTGCTCTTCGTCAGTGATCTTGTGAGGACGCTTGCCGAACTTGCGGTCCTTGTAGTAAGGCGTGGCAGGCTGGTAGGGCTGGCGTTTCTTTTCCTCTTCGAGTTCCTTTTCGAGCTCGTCGAGAGTCTTGGTGGTGCGGACTTGGGTCGGGGTGACGGGAGCCGGAGCGGGTTGCTCCACTTTCGGAGTTTCCACGACAGCAGGCTTGACTTCGACCACGACAGGCTTCACTTCCTCGACCACGACAGGCTTGACGGCCTCGACGGTCGGGGCGACTGGGGTCGCGGCAGCGGGTTCGGCTTCCTCTTCCTCATCGCCTTCGGGGGCTTCGCTCACCGGCATAGCCATCGTGGCGGCCAAGTTGGCTTCTTCAGCGCGCTTCTTGGCATCCTCTTGGCTCTTCTCGGCGTAAGCGAGTCTCTCTTTGGCTTTCTTCTCTTCGTTGGCTTGCTTCTGGAGGTCTTCCATCGTCACGAATTCAAGGCCTTCTTCTTGGGCGGCCGATTCTTCGATGATGTCGATGCTGTAACCAGTTAACTTGTTGGCCAAACGGGCGTTGGCGCCCTTCTTGCCGATGGCTAAGCTCAGCTGGTCGTCTTTGACGATCGCGGTCGCCTTCTGGTGCGGGATCATCGGATCAGTCGGAGCGAGGGCCACGCCCAAAACTTGGGACGGACGGAGGCTTTCGGCGATGTAGAGGCCCGGATTGTCGCTGTAAGCGATGATGTCGATTTTCTCTTTGTCTTTGCCGTTGCCGAGTTGGCTCACGATCTTTTGGATACGCGAACCGCTCGGGCCAATGCAGGCGCCGGTGGCGTCCACGTCTTCGTTGTTGCTCGCGACGGCGACCTTGGTGCGGACGCCGGCTTCGCGGGCAATGCCTTTGATGACGACGGTGCCGTCATAGATTTCGTGGATTTCTTCCTCGAAAAGTCTCTTGAGGAAGCCTTCGGACGAACGAGTGACCTCGATCTGGGGGCCATGGGAGGGTTTGCCTTCCTGTTCGGCCTCTTTGACTTCTTGAATGTAAACTTTGATCGGCTCGCCGACTTTGAAGAACTCGTCGCCGATCATCTCGCGGCGAGTAAGTTCGACCATGGTGCGTCCGATGTTAACGGAAACGCTGCGATCGTCGGCCTTTTCGACGGTGCCGGTGACCATCTCGCCGATGTGGTCCTTGTAGATGTCATAAAGGGCGACGCGTTCGGCTTCGGCGATCTTCTGGCGAAGAATCGTCTTAACAGCCTGAGCGGTCATCTTGGTGAGCTCCGCGGCCGAGCACGGGATGGCGAAATCGTCGCCAGCCTGGTACTTGGCTTTCTTGAGACCCTTGTTGGCGTCTTCGACGCTGATCTCGAGGTAATCGTCCTGGACGTCGTCCACCACCTTCTTCACTTGGGCGAGGGTGATGACGCCTTGGGAGAGGTCGATGTCGACGGTGACGACGGCGTCATCGCCGATGGCGAGGCCTTGGGCCAAATGGCGGACATAGGCTTTCTGAAGAGCGTCCTTAAGGGCGCCGACGACGGCCTCGTCCGTGAGGCCTTTGGATTCGGCGATTTCGTGAATCGCGCCAGCGAATGCAATAGCATCCATAATCATTCCTTCTTTTTGTTTATAATTCGATGGCCAATCTGGCCTTATCGACGTTTTTGGTCGGGAACGTGAGTTCCTTGCGGCGAGTCTTGTCTTTGACTCGGATGGTGAGAGTGTCGGTCACGGAGACGAGCGTCCCTTCGAGGACGTTTTCGCCTTGGACTGGCGTGCTCAGGTGGAGATGGACGTAACGGCCTACATAGTCGGATAGGTTCTCGAGTTTCAGGGGCTTCTCAGCTCCGAGGCTCGTGACGTCGAGGGTGTAGGGCCCTTCAACGGGGTCGTGGGCGTCGAGGAGGGGGTTGATGAGATCGCTGACCTTCACGATGTCGTCGAGCGAGATCGGGGCCAAACGGTCGACCACCACATGGAGCGTGAGGCCATCGCGGTCCCGCGTTTCCTTGACTTCGGCTAAAGCGTAGCCCGCTTGCTGAAGCGGAGCCTCTAACAGCGAAATCACTTTCGATAAATCGTCCATTAGTTCCTCCTCACAAAAGAAAGAGTGGCTCCAATAGAGTGCCACTCCATAACGACTATTGAGCTTTGGCGGAGCCTACGCGAGGATCTTCCGCGTCATTAGGATACACGCTTACACGGATTACTGCAAGGCAAGAAGGGCTTTTCCTACGGAATGGCGGCTCTTTCGTCAGGCCACAGAATCAGACCGGTCCTTAGGCGAGAGGATGCGGACCGTCGTTGATGTAAAGGATGCCGAGGCAATGGGGCCCGCAGTGGCAACTGATGGTGCCGTTAGATTGGGTGAAATGGATATGCTGGAAGCCCCGTTCCTTGAGGATAAGGGCGACCCGTTCGACCAAGGCCTTGATCTCGGGCTTCTTGAAACTGCTCGAGAAGGTGATGAAGACTTCGGAAAGATCGGGATTGTCAAACTTATTGAGGATGTTTTTGACGTAGGAAAGAGTGGCTTTTTCCATCGAGCCATGGTCCTTCTTGCCCGCCACCATCGCTCCGTCTTTGACGAGGACTTCGGGCTTCAGCTTCAAGAGGTTGGCCCCGAAAGCGGACATGGCGTTGCAGCGGCCGCCTTTATAGAGATAGTCGACCCTCTCAAGGGAAAAGGAGGCTTGGACGAAGGGGATTCTTTGACTGACGAGGGCCAGGATGTCCTTCGGCTCTTTGCCGAGGTCGATGAGCTTCCGGGCGTAAATGGCCTCGAGGGCGATCCCGGTCGAGAGCTCTTGCGAGTCAACGACGTAGACGTTCTTAAGCCCTTTCGCGGCAAGGCAAGCGTTGTTATAGGAAGAAGACATCCCTTTGGCGAGGGAGAAATGGATCACCGCGTCATGGGTTTTTAAAAGGTCTTTGAAGTATTTCTCAAACTCGATGATGTTGACCGCGGTCGTCTTGGCCAGTTTGCCGGTCTTTTCGGTATAGGCAAAAATCTCCTCACCCTCCACATCCGCATCCGGAAGGGTTTTGTCCCCGAGGACCAAGGTGTAGGAGATGGTGTGGATTTTGTAGTAATCAAGAAGGTCTTTTTGAAGATCGATCGTGCTTTCGGCGGACAGGGCAATTTTCATAAAATTCATGCGTTCCTGAAAGTCATTTTAGCACGTTAGGCCCTTTCCACAAAATAGAAAGGAAGGGTAACCCGACCCTACGCAAAACTCGGCGAGAAATGCTAAAATTAGGGAACTTGGAGGCGAAGGATGGAAACGCTCAAGTGCATAGAAGGACGCATCAGCACAAGAAAGTACGCGAACGGCGAAGTGAAGAAAGAGGAGATCATGATGCTCCTCAAAGCCGGCATGGAGGCTCCCTCGGCGATGAACCGGAGGCCTTACCAATTTATAGTCAACACGAACAATTCCTTCTGGAAGGATTTCGAGAAGGCCAAACCCACCTGCGGCATTGCCGCTACGGCCCCACTCACGATTCTCGTCGTGGGTGACAGCAACAAAAATCCCACTCCGGAATTCCTGATCGAGGATTGCTCAATCGTCAGCCAAAACATCCTATTAGCCGCGACAGACCTTGGGTACGGATCCCTTTGGTGTGGCATCAAATTCGATAGCGATTTCTCAAAACAATTAATCGAATACTTCGGTTTGCCTTCTGGATTCTTGCCCATCAGCTTACTGATCATCGGGAAACCTGGCGAAAAGAAGGGCCACGACCAAAATCGTTTCGAAAAGACCAAGATCCACTTCGAAAAGTTCTAAGCGACAAAGAAGTCCCGTAGATTCGGACTTCTTTGGTTTTCCAAACATATGGTAATAAAAATTTCGCTAAAGCGAACTCTCGCAAACCGTGTTGTGAGACTACCGTTGTCGAAATATCAGACTTTTCCTTCGGGCGATTAGTCCCTAAATCAAGTTTTAGAAAGCAATCGAGCACAGGCAAATATCGTCGTTTTTGTCGTTTCTTCTCTACTAAAAATACTTTTCTTGGTAAGAAACAATTGCATCGCTTCCCAATTGGATATAAGCGTGTCTTTCCAGCCCTTTCTCAACAAGATCAAGCCGCAACTCAACATAATTGTTTGTGTACCCACTAACACTCGAAAGGTAGTAGCCCTTTCTAGCTGCAGCGATGGCGGCTTTATTGTCAGCCGATTCCGAAGAAGGATTTTCTCTATAGAGGTACTCGCTGAATTTAAGTTCGCTGTCGATGGTTCTTGAGCCCAAGTCAAAATAGTAATTATTCTCGGCAAGAAGCCAGCCAATAAATGATGAGAAAGTATACGGCACGTATTCAGTCTCATACCTGGTTTTGTAAACCCTTAGTTCGGAGTCGCCCACCCGATAAGAACCAGAAGAAGGTTCTTGGTATTTAAAGCGAGTGTTTAAATAGAGCTTGTTTCCAGAATCATCTTTGTATTCATAAACTCCCACAGCGCTTGCGGAATAATTACCGTTAAATACTACTTTCCCCCAACTAGACACTTGGATGACAGAGCAATCAATTCTTCCAGACGTTCCGCCAGCACCGCTTGAACATCCACACATGAGAAGAGTAGGAATCAAAAGAAACAGAACTTTTTTCATAACATCCCCCTTGGCTGCAATGCAGCGATGTTTTTGAACTGTCGTATCTTTCGAACGGTCGTTCAACAAATCTGATTTTTTCTTAAAATAATCACAGCGTTACTATCAGGTTAATCTTTGCCTTTGCAGTTTTTAACTGCTGAATAAACTTAGCAAATTGCTGATAAAAATTAAAACGATCAACGACCGCGAAAATCCTTCGATGGTTTGCTTAGCGGGAGAATCTTTGGAGTGATTTCTACTTTTTTCTTCTTTTCATTCTCAAGGGGCGCGATTGCATATTTTCAACTCTTGTCATGACGAAAAAACAATCTCACTCTATGAAATGGCTTCTTCGGGCGCAGGTTCATCCTTTTCTCCTTCGATAAGGCCTTGTATTACCCAAAAACCAACCAAGAAAAAAGCCCCGTTAACCGGGACTCCGACCTTTTGACGTAGATGAGAAGTAGAAAAAAGAGCGAAGCAACTTATTACGCTCCCGCCCTCAAGAGACTGGCTCGTTTTTTACCGAACACAAAGACGAGACCGGCGAGGTCAAAACCAACCACCACCACCTCAAGACACAGGACCGTAATAACGATTGGCGTGAAATACCTGATTCCTCGAGTGAATTCCAAAAGCATCAACGCCAAGGAGACAATATGAAGGCAGGCGGCGGCAAGGCCAAACCCTTTCGTTTTTCGAACAAGGAAGTAACCGAGAGTCCCAAAGACTTCCCCAAGAACCAGGAAAACGACGCTGAAGGGTGGGTAAAATTGCGCATAGCCAAGCATTCTCGAATCCCAAAAAGAATAAAAAGACGGATGAGAAACGATTGCCCCCTCGCCGTTTGGCGCAGCAAACCACAACACCGCCGCGTTAGGAATGAACGAAAGCGCGAAAACTGTTATGGTCAGGGCAAGAGTAATAATCCAAAAAATTAAAGGAAGGCGGTTTTTCATTCTCTTACATATTTTAACTTACCTTGACAGTAAACCAAACCCAAAAATCCGAAAGCCATGATACGGGAACGGCCAATCGAAGCCATCCAAGGCCTTAGTTAATGCCTTTGGCGCTAAGCTGGTGCTCAATGAATAAAACGCTTCTTGTGGAACAATAAATCACCTTATTGGAAGAAAAGATGAAACCGAATAAAGTCGAAGATGTTAGTTTAAGGCCTACCAATCAGCGTGGGCAAGTAGAGTCATCGCCTCAAGTTCTAGTGAAGATATCGATTGGACTAGTTTCGAGGCTTCAAGTAAATACTTCTCATCAAGAGTTTTGCTCGCAAAGATCAATAAATTGGATACTTCCGTCCACATGGGAGCGACTTCTTGATAAATACTAAGAGCCTTCTTAAACGAGTCGACATGCGGATAGTAACTTAGACACTCACTCAAAAAATCCCTAAAGAGGTTGCGGAATAAGGCTCCACCGGTTCCTCCATTCTCCATTAGGTCGGCAATGTCATAGATATCTTGGCGGGGGTTATCCGCTTGTTTGATCCAATGGACCATCTCTTCACTCATTCTCTTGATACCTTTGTATCCCAAGGAAGAGATTGGAAGGTTGGTGAACTCATGGGCCACCGCCAGGATGGCTTGGGGGATCACCGACTTAATGTCTGGCAATCCATTAGGGGCTGATAGTGACCAAGACCTGGCTTTGGCCGACATGGGTCCTTTTTCAAATCTGGCTAACTCAAGACTACGAAGGGTGGTTTTCTGAAACTCCCCGGTGTCTAAAAGGTAGATGTCTTTTTCATCATAACCATAGGCCGTCACGAAATGGCCCGGAAAATGAAAGTGGACGTTAAAATACTCGAGATAAAAGCAATCTAGTTGAAGCCCAACCGGAACGCCAATATCTAGGTTTTCTATCACATTTGTCCTAGCTTTTGCTTTTGATGAGGTCTCTCTGACATCCAGGGATAAACCCAAGTTTTCGCATAGCACGGTCGTTAAGGAGAACTGCTTGGATCTGCCACCGATGAAAGGAAGGCTTTGAGTGCTCATTTTCCAAATGATGAAGCTCAGCCCGTCACCGAGTCCAAAAATCATTGCCTCGCTCAAGTCGATGCCTAAGTGCTTCAGCAAGGATCCGGTGGCGGTTGACTCGCAATGAAGTCCGCCATATTTCTGAAAACCGTTAATCTTCATTGTCTTCATCCCCTTTTTGAACACTCAAATCAACAAGTGAGGCGATCAACTATCCTTCTTCCAAATCCTTGGCCACAAGACTAAGTTACTATACAAAGCTAGAAAGGCTCGAAAGGCGCCTTTTGAGAAGGGTTTATTGGCGCACAAAATCTCTTTTTCCACCCCGAGTTTCATTAGATATCCGGTTTCGGAAAAACCGTTCTTGCAATAGAACTCTTTGCGTAACTGGTTAACTTGGAAATTCGGGAGGGTTGGGTCGGGCGGTTCGATGCTGACGACTATTCGTGATTTTGGAAATTTATGCTCGATAAACTGTAAGATTTTGCTTCCGTATCCCTTATGTCTTTCTTTCTCATCAACGGCAAAAAACATTATGAATACCTGTCTACAAAAGTGAGCGTAATAGATAAAGCCCACCAAGCGATCTCCGTCATAAAAATTTAGAAAGCCCGTGTTCCACAAGAGAGACATCGCGTTCATCGCCCAAAAAGCCATTCGTTCTTTTTTCGGAAAGGAGGAAAAATAGATCCTTTTGGTGTCTTTCTTTCCTTTGCTGAAAATTACGTTTCCAACTTTCAAATCATTAACAGTGTTCCTCATATTGCTGATTTTTTTGGCCTAAGAAGCTTGCCCATTATTATGCATGAAACATAGATAATGTGGGAAGAGAACCAAGGTCGCTTGTCCACCCTTGCAAACCCAGTTTGGTTGACCGATAACAAAATGGCGAATTCCTTTGCCTAAGCAGTTGGAGACAATTCCTTCTCCATATCATCGATATTTTCCAATGCCAAATCGCCTCCAGCGATGGAATAAGTCTCAAAACCGTCATTGGCATCGTCTGGTGTGATCGATGATTCGTATAAATCGATGGAATTGTTATCGTCATCCAACACAAATGTATAATCGGTGTTTATATCTAAAACCAAGTCCTTAATCGAATATAGATTATTCTTAAGAAAAATAAACACCCCAACATAAGTCTGATGGATTCCGCTTCCGCAAGAATAGAGAAAGAAAAGCCAATGGCCGGCGTCTCCGTGTCTTCTAACGAATTCGGTCACTCCGAACCCGCCAAAAGCTGTACCAAGATGAAAATATGTGCCATTTATCAGAAGGAACGTTTCTCCATCCAGAAAACCGTTATTGCTAAACGAAAAGCGAAGGATCTGAATATCAGTAATAAAACTTGTGGATGGATTCAGCGCCTTAACATTGTCCAAAAGGTTTGGTTTATTTTCTTTTAATGCTTCGTATGAAGGATACAAATCATCTCTATCCAAAAAATACCTATTGAGTGATTCTTTATCTATTTGTTCTTCGATGTATTCCACCGGGATGCGCTCAGTGACCCCTTTGTTTGCTTGAAAAAAGTCACAAGACGTCACCGCTAGTGATAAAAACGCAGTGGACAGAACGGCAAAGACTTTTTTCTTCATGGCTATATTATAAGGGAACTTATTAATTGTTTGCTTCCAGTTTTTGTCCCGATTAAACCTAACGCCCTTTCTTTGGCCTTACTTACTTCCGTGGTGTCCCCCGAAGGTTTCTTTGGATACTCCTCGCACAATCAAAGTACCTTCCTATACTGCGTCGATTGAGCCCTTTCTAACTCAAGCGAAAGCTTTCGGGTGCTCAAAAGGTGCTCAAAAAGGTGCTCAGTAAAAGAAAAACGCCCATTCTATCAGGCGTTTATGACATTTGGTGCCCCGCCGCAGAGTCGGACTACGAATTGGTCCTTACCATGGACCCGTTATACCGTTTAACTAGCGGGGCAATATATTTTGATGCTGTCCCTTCATCGATAGGACTTTAATGGGCAGCGTCTAGGATTATAGGTTGCCGTGACCTTCTTGACAAGAGAGCAAACTCAATCTTCGTACGAAAGAGGAATCTCGTAGGTGTTTTCGTAGCATTCCTTGCACTCGTTCCAAGCTTCGTTTTTGAGGCGTTCGCGCTCAGATTTGAAGTTGGCTTCATGATCCGGAAAGATCGGTTTCAGGATGTGGACGATCATCCGCTCCGGGTAATCGCCTTCCGGGTTCGGATACAGGCGTTTCCGTTCGGCGAACGTAATGAAGCATGGCACGATGGGGACGTTGTACTTGAGGGCGTAGTGAAAGGCTCCGTCCTTAAAGGGCCGCAGCTTGTGGTAGTACCACCACTCAGCCTGTTCCGGGTAGAAGAGGACGAAATGGTTTTTTCGTAAGGACTTTTCGAGAGCGTCTTCGAAATGGGCCATCCCATCGTAGGATTCCGGCAAGGGAAGCATCCCGGAAGCCCGCATGCTTTCGCCGAGTTCGCCCTTAAAGTTGTTAAACGAAGCGGCCACGATGTTGAGGTAATGGGGAGCCATGGCCTTTTTGAGGGCCAAGCAATCGAACATGTGGACGTGGTTGGAGATGATCATCGCGGATTTGAGCCCGCGGAGATTGCCTTTGCCCACCACAGTGGTTTCGAGGAAACGACCATTGACCCGCCCCATGAAGGGACGGACGACGAAATCAAAGCGGAGGCGGCGTTGCAGCCGCTCCACAAAGCTCGTGGGGTAGTAATGGTATTCCTTCGTGACCGGGATCACGATCGACATATCGATGGGGTCGACGTGCTCATCGAACACGCGTTTCTTCTCGAGAGCGAGATACCGTTCCCTCACTTGAGCGCGGGTCAGGTTCTCTTTGCTCATTTATTGACCTCACTCGGCGCTTCGACGCGGGAGATGACTTCCCATTTCTTCGGACCTTTGCCAAGGAAGACTTTCACCATGATCGGGAAGTACAACAGATAAGAGAAAGGAACGAGGAAGACGGTAAGGATCCGGAAAGCCCAGTGACCCTTGATGTCCTTTAGGGTCACGATGAAGGCCATGAGGGACATGGCAAACAAGGAGAAGTAGATGACAAGCAAAGCCGCGAGAGCGGAGAAAAGCGGATAGGCCACCACCGCTTGGTCGACGAAGAAATAAACGATGGCCGAAACGACGTTGCCAAAGGCAAACGCGGAGAGAAGTCCGAAATAGAGATATAAGAGGAAGATCGAGTAGGAGAAATAGATGTCCTTGAGACTTCCGAGGGTAAAGGCCTTGCGGCGATAAAGAAGCTGGGCGCTCGTGAGGCCGCTCATCCAGCGATTCCGGCGCTTGTCGGTCATGGAAAGTGTCGGGGCCTCTTCCATGTAAATCGGAGCGTACTCGGCGTAGAAGCTGCTCCAGTGGTTGGCAATCATGTCACCCGCTAGCTCGCAATCCTCGGTGAGGGTGGCTTTGTAGCACCAGCCGCCGTTATGCAAAATGATCTTCTTCGTGATTAAAAGGCCGCTGCCCACCGTGAATAAGGCGATGTGGTGCCGACTCTTGAACTGATTGCCCATGTGGTCGAAGGTGGTCCAGATATAGCCGTTGCAGGCCCCCTGGAAAGTCAGGGATTTCCCACCCATGAAGTAATTCTTCACGATCTTCTTGCTGACGATGACGTCGCGACCCGAGGCCATGGCGTTATTCATCTCGGCGAGGTAGTCATCTTTAATCATGGTGTCGGCGTCGAGGATGAGGTAGGCGTCGAACTCGGTCCGATCACTGCGGAGAATCATCTGAACGGCCCCGTCGAGGGCATCGCTCTTGCAGCCTTGATCGGCTACCACCACGGGGACGAAACCCCGTTTCTTGGTCATCTTGATCGTGGGATCGGAGGGGTCTTTCACGATAACGAAAACCTTGAAGTTATCGTAGGTTTGCTTCGAAAGGCTCTCTAATAAGGGTTCGATGGTTTTGCTTTCGTCGCGGGCCGGCACCAAAATGGCCATCCGGTTTTTCTTTTCGTTAATTAGGTGTTCACTATGCTTAAAGGCCCCAAACCACGCCACAAGACGGGGGGAATAGGCGATGAGGATAAGACCGAGGATCGTCGCGGAGACGATGCCGGCTAGGTAGTAATAATCTTGCGGGATCATTTTTCTAAACTCCTCCAAAGGAGACGGCACTCCTCGTGGAGCGCGTCATGGACCGTGGTCCTATAAACTTGGTGGATTCTCTCGAGATCCCAAGGTTTTGCGACCATCGCGTGAACGTAGGGGAAAATCCGAGGCTGGTTGCAGTAATGGCGAATGACCGTTTCGGGATGGAGGCCTTTCTGCTCGTTGAATTCGCTTCTCAGAATGAGCTTGCGGCCCTTCGTCATGTGGTTGAGAACGTCCTGATCGGGGAAGGACCATTTCCTTTGTCTAAGTAAATCGCGGCAGGAAGCGAAAACTCCGTCTTTCTTTAGAAGCGGAATGTTTAAGAGGATCACTCCGGCGTTGCAGTAGGAGGAATTGATGAGAAGGTGGCCGAACCGATCGAGGACCCAAGCGCAATAATTGGTCCCGAGGTCGAGGAAAAAGAGACTCGCCAAATCCTTCATGACGATGGTGTCGGCATCGAGGTAGAGAAGCTTGTCGGGAACGTCCGGAAGCTCATCGAGGAAAAGGCGAAGAAGGGTATACGGGGTGTAGGAGCTCTGGCAATTAGGGCTGCCGGCGAGCTCGCGGTTAAAGGGAACGGTCACATCGACGACCCGAATCGAACTCTTCGGATTCTTGCTCTGCAAGGCCTTTTCGAGAGTCGAACGTTGAATCTCGCTAAAAGGAAGGAAACGGGGATCAAGGTTCGTGAAATCCCCGGTAAGAATGGCGACAGAAAGGGGTTCAAGAGTGTTCTCTTGGGCGCTAAGCAAAGACATGGCGATGCCTTTGAAGATTCCGGCGTTGCCGCAATAAACGATGTTAATCATGAATTGGCCTCTTCCTTTTTGATGTAATTGATGACGGAATAGGTGCTCTCGGCTTCGGCCCGCGCACACATGGCTTCGTAAACTTGGTTCCGAAGTTTGGTGGCTTGCTCCGCCGCGTTAAGAGAGGCATCAGGAAAGAACGGACCATCGACATAAGTCACGATCCGCGGCGTTTTGCCGACCTTCCGTTTCTTATAGCAATCGGTGAAAGCGAAGACCGGGCAACCCAGTTTCCCGGGGTAACGGAAGGAAGTGGACTTAAAGGGGCGAATCTTGGTGCAATAGGGCCAAATATGGGCTTCGGGGTAAATGCAAATGACATGGCCTTGGACGTTTCGCTTCTCGACGGCGTACATGAAGTTCTTCATCCCAGCGAGTGAGCTAGGAAGAGGAAGGGCTCCGGACATTTGAAGGATGGTCTTGAGACCCTTAACGGCGAGGTTATCGGGATTCACGATGATATAAACCCGCTTTGGATAGCAAAGAAGATTGGGCGTGTAGGCCCCACCCAGTTGCTGCGTGTGGTTCCCGTAAATGAAATAGCCCTGTTTGCGGTAAGGCTTCAGGATTTTGCGGTTTACGAACTTTTGGTGAAGGGAAAAGCGGCTATGAAAGAAGGCGATCGGAGTCATAAAAAGGCGATAAACGATCCAAGATTGCAGGCGATAAAAAATGTTTTTGTGTATGTATTCATAGTCATCTGGAATAAAGAAATGCTTCGGCTCAAAGCCGGAAAACTCATCATTCAGTTCATCTGAGTAATAAATGGTTTTCGACATTTCGTTTTCTTGCATACGAAGTTTCTTCCTTAGGAAGTATAAATTGCCCGAAAACGTTCCATTACCTCTTTGTCGGTTTTAAATCGTAGAGCGTTCTCTCTTGCAATTCGACTTTTTCACCAACTCCACTTTCCAGAGAGTTAAGCGGAATTGTTTTGATAAATACTGGTTTTCGTTTTACTATCATCAAGTATGATCGACATCAAACAAAACATCTCAACGAACCTGACAAAACTCCGAAAAGGGCGAAAACTGACCCAAAGTGAGCTGGCCGAACGGTTTGATTATAGTGACAAAGCGGTTTCCAAATGGGAACACGGGGATGCCATTCCGAGCGTAGAAACCCTCCAACAACTCGCTGATTTCTATGGCGTGACTTTGGACTATCTGACCCACGAAATCACCCCCGAAAACAAGAGGGTTTATTCTTTCACAAAAACCAACCATTTCAACAAAAACGTCATCATCGGGTTATCTGTTTCTCTCGTGTGGATTCTCGCTATCGTGGCCGCGATCGGCGCTCAGATCATCAATGGTTCATTCTTCTGGATGGCCTTTCTATGGGCCATTCCGGCTTCGTTGCTGATTGGAATCGTCTTCAATGGGATTTGGGGGCCGCGAGGCCTCATGAAATACATCATTATCGGATTCACCTGGACTTTGTTGGGTTGCATTTATCTCGAACTTTGTTTCAATCTCCAAAACGGCTGGACCCTCTGGATGCTGTTTCTGCTCGGGATTCCAGCCACCATCGGGACGGTTCTATGGTCGCACCTGAAAGGTTCCTAAAGACGCTTCAGGCCTTCTCGCCCATAAGGTCGTAAATAAAACATGACGTTATTTTTACTGTGACAACATCCCCGTTTTTTAGGGGGTCGCTACTGGAGAAATAGATGGCCCCATCAATATCATCCGGGGCGTTCCAATAGCTGCGGAGCGTGTAAAGTTTCTTGGCCGGATCGTAGCCAGTCACAAGGCCTTCCATCAAGGTGCCAATCAGGAGTTTGTTCCGTTCGTGGGAGATTTTCCTTTGGGCGGCCATAATCTCGTCGTGGCGGCGTTTTTTCGTTTCCTCAGGGATCTGATTGGGCAAATGGTAGGCCGCGGTCCCCTCTTCCCGCGAATAGGGGAAGCAGCCGAGGTGATCGAAACGGATTTCTTCCATCAAATCCAAGGTTTCCTGATGGTCGCTCTCGGTTTCGCCTGGGAAGCCGGCGATGAGGGTGGTTCTCAGAATCGCCTGGGGCAGCTTTTCTTTAATGCGATGAAAAAGGGCGATGGTGTCTTTTCTCGTTCCGTGGCGGTTCATTCCCCGGAGGACATGGTCGCTTCCGCACTGGATGGGCACGTCAAAATACGGAGCCACGGATTTGGAGACTTTGACAAAGTCGATCAACTCGTCAGGCAATTCGTCGGGATATAGATAAAGAAGACGGATGGAGTAAAAGCCCAGCGAATCGATCTCTTTGAGCAAATCGATGATATTGGGCTTTTGACCCGGAAAATCGAAACCGTAACGGGTGGTGTCTTGGCTCACGAGGGCGATTTCTTTGATCCCGTTCTGGCGAAGGAGTCTGGCTTCTTGCAGGATTTCCGCGTAAGGACGGGAAACGAAACGGCCCCGGATGTAAGGGATGGCGCAGAAAGCGCAGAAGTTATTGCAACCCTCGCTGAGCCGGAGGTAGGCGGAGTAGGAGGGAGTGGACAAGACGCGTTTGAGGGGGTTAAGTGGGGCGACGTCCTCCGTTCCTAAGAGGCCTTCGATCTTTGTGTGAAGGGTCGGATAATCCCGTAAGGGCACCCAAAGGTCCACTTCCGGAATCGATTGCTCCAGTTCTGAGAGGTCGCGCTCGACAAAACATCCCACCACCACAAGCTTTCCTGGGTATTGGGCCATCTCGAGAATCGTCTCGATGGCTTCTTTCTTGGCGTCGGCGATGAAGCCGCAGGTGTTGACGATGAGGACATCGGCCACCGCGGGGTCGTCCGTAAAGCGGTAATCGCCATCTCTAAACATGCCCAAAATCATCTCGCTATCGACGAGATTCTTCGCGCAACCTAAAGAAACGATTCCAATTGTGTGCATTAACGCTGGTACTTTTTGATCAAATCGCCGAAATGGGAAATCACGCTCGTGAAGGCCCCATAATCCGTCAGGCGCCAGGTCCAGTTGACATCATCGATGATCCCCGGGGTGTTGAGACGGCTTTCGCTTCCGAGGCCGAGGAGATCCTGAAGGGAGAAAATGACGTAAGCCGAAGGCAGGGCCAAGGCGTAGTTTATCACTCTCTCGTTGATGGGGCCAGCGTTGTACCCCAGTTTCGTGAGAGTTTCCATCCACTCGGTTTGCTCGGAAGGAGGAAGCTTCTCAAAGTAACCTTTGAAAGGGTCGTTGTCGTGCGTCCCAAGGTACGTCACCATGTTAACTTTGTCGAAACCAGGCTTATGGGCGATTTCGGCGTCATGGAAGGTGAATTCGACGACGTTCATGCCCGGAAACCCATAATGGTCGCGGAGCACGAGGACTTCCGGACGGAGATCCCCGAGATCTTCGGCGATGATGCGGACTTCCGGATGTTCTTTGAGCAAGAGGTCGAAAAGCTTGTATCCGGGCGCCTCGATCCATTTTCCTTCGATGGCGGTCGGGCAAGAAGCGGGGATCTTCCAGTAGGTGTCAAAAGCCCGGAAGTGGTCGAGCCGAATGACGTCATAGATTTCGCTGTTGAGCAGCAAACGGTTGATAATGAAGGAGAAATTGCGCTTCTCGAGCAAAGGCCAGTCATAGATCGGGTTGCCCCAGCGTTGGCCGGTCTTCGAGAAATAATCGGGGGGCACCCCGGCGATCCAAGCGGGCTCTTTGGTCATGCTATCAAGCAAGAAGGTGTCTTGGTTGCCCCAGACGTCGCAGGAGTCGACTCCAACGTAGAAAGGAAGGTCGCCAATGATGGTGATGTGGCGTTCCCCCGCGTAGCGATGAAGGGCGTCCCATTGCTCATAAAGGGTCTTCTGTAACCAAATCTCGTAAAGATAATCGTCCTGGTCCTCATCCTTGATGACGTCAGGAGTAAGGATCATCTCTTGGCGAGAACGTTCCCACGTCGACCAGGCGCGCAGGTCTTCCCGGCGCTTATTCATCATGAATAAGGCCCAGGGTTTGACCCAGGAATGCGTCGCGACAAAAGATTCCAAACAATGGGGATAGACCTTCATTTCGGCCGCGTAAGCCTCTTTGAGGAAGGGATCTTTATAGAGACGAATGCCTTCATAATCGACCTTGGGGCTCTTTTCCTGAAAGTTCGGAGCCTTGCCAATCAAGCCTTTTTCCGCGAGGGCGTCGAGGTCGACATAGAGTTCCTCAAGGGCAAAGCTCGAAAAGGGCTGATAAGGCGAATGGCCATAGCCAAGGGGGTTGAGGGGAAGGATCTGCCAGGCTTTGAAGCCGTGGTTGGCGAGAAGGTCGACGAAACGCTTCGAGGTGGTTCCGAAGTCACCGATCCCGTAACGGGATGGCAAAGCGCTGACGGGGCAGAGAACGCCGGCGAGACGGTTTAGCATAAGGTTTTCCCTCCTGTAGGAAGCTTAGAAGGCGTCGTCGATTCTTCCGGCTCCCTGGGGCGGGATCGAAACCTCAACCACCGCTTGGGGCCCATAGTAGGAAGACATTTTCTTGATGAAGGATTCCCGTTTCTTCTCCGGCACGAAGCAAATGATGCTCCCGACGAGCCCGCCGCCCATAACGCGGCTAGCCCCTTCGGGGATTATGTCTTCGGCGCGGCGAACGGCCTCAAGGGGCGAACCCTCGTAATGGCCGGGAATCATGACGTTTTGGAGATACTCCTCTTGGGATTTCTCCGTGGCCCGCTCAAGGGATAAGAACCCTTCGAGGTCGCCGCGGGAAAAGACTTCTTTGGCCGCAGCCACTCGGGCGTCTTCGGTGAAGAAATGGATGGCGCGTAAGCGAGCCCGTTCTGGAAGACCTTTGATGGGCTTAGATAGAATAAGCAACGCTTTAGCGGGATCCTCGACTTCGCCTAAGTATTTCTTCTGGAAAACCTTCTCCGCCACGAGCCACATGTCGCGCGGCATGTCGGAATAGAGGTCGCTGAGACCTGCGTGGCTGGAGCCCGGGTTCACGAGCACGATATGGGGCAGCCATTTCGGAAAGGCCATCGGAGTCACGCGGAAATCGTTGGGGTTGTGGAAGTCGAGATACTGCACACCGCCGAAAGAAGAGCCGCACTGATCGAGGAGACCAGAAGCTTTTCCGAAGTAGACGTTCTCGGCGAATTGGCCCACCTTGGCTTTCTCCAGGCAGGGAATCTTCCCCTCGTTATAAAGGATATTGATCACTTCGGCCACAAACAGCTCATAGGCCGCCGAAGAAGAAACCCCGGCGCCCGGGAAGATGTCGCTGTTAAGGAAGGCCTTGAAGCCCCCGATGCGATACCCTTTGTCGGCGAGTCCTTTGAGGACGCCTTTGCTAAGGGCGATGGTAGTGCCTTTTTCGTTCTCTTTGGGTTCGAGGTCAGACAGTGGGAATTCGATTTTGCCATAGCCTTCGCTCACGATGGTCACCCGTTCGCCCTTGTCATAGGCCGCGCGGATGCCAAGCGAGCATCCCGCGACAAGGCAAGAACCATGGTTGTGGTCGGTGTGATTGCCAAGAATCTCAAGGCGGCCGGGCGAAAAGAGACATCCCGCGGGCTGTCCACCGAATTCCTTGCTAAAACCAGCGATTATCGAGACAAAATCCTTACGTCCGCTCATGCAAGAGCCTCCTTAACGAAGGCGTCCAAAGCCTTTTGGTCTTCTTCGTTGTTCTTATAGACCGCGACGTTCTCGAGGATACGCTGGCAGACCCAGCCGATATGTCCTTGGACCGTTCGTTTCTTCGTTTGCAAGTCGCTTAGGAGCGGGGCGAAGGGTTTGAGGTCCGGATAGGTTGCGATGGCTTGCTCATAAGAGAAGCCCTTTCGCGTCACTTCCTCGGCTTCTTGGCCTTGCCTCACGAGACGAGCCGGCAGGATGAAGAGGCCGGCGGCTTCGATGAGGCCGATGCCCTCTTGTTTGATGTATTGGTATTCGGGATGGACGTGGAACAGGCCATCGGGGAAGTCTTTCGTGCAGTAGTTGTTGCGGAGTATTAGGAAGAACTCATAGACGCCTCCGACTTTGCGGACGATAGGGGTCACCGTACTATGTTGGACGTCCAGTTCGCGGGAAAGGATGCTATGGTCCCGGTCATCGTAGTTCCGCCATTTATCGGTAATTTTGGCCCCCAAGGAAAGAATCTCTTCCTTGTCGGGACCGGAGAGCTTAAGGACCGTGTCATAGAAATTTAGCACCGCAATGGAAGTGGTTTTCGTCGAAGCCGGCAAAACGCGGCGCACGCCCGCCTTCATCATCGGCATCTCGTGACCGCCGCCTTGGAAATGCTCGTGGTTGAGGATTGAACCGCCCACAATCGGCAGGTCGCTATTGCTCCCGATAAAGAAATGCGGGAACTGGTCCACGAAATCGAAGAGGCAGCGCAGGATGTGGGGATTGATGGCCATCGGAATGTGCTCATCGTAGAAAACGATGCAGTGATGGGAGTAATAGACATAAGGTGAATACTGAAGATACCAACGCCCGCCGCCGAGGGTAATGGGGATGACCCTGATATTTTCACGGGCCGGATGGGAGGCGTTGCCGGCAAAGCCGACGTTCTCTTTGCATAAGAGGCACTGCGGATAGCCGCTCGGGGCAGCCGTCAAAAGTTTGGCGATGTCCTTGTTGTTCTTCTCCGGCTTCGAGAGGTTGATGGAAATCTCGAGCTTGGGCCCGTCGGTGAAAGAGGCCACCCAATGGAGGTTCTTGTCGACTTTGCTCTTCTGAATGTAGTCATTCTTGATCGAGAGGTCGTACAGGTACTCCGTGGCCCGTTCGGGCGAGATGCCCTTTAAGACATTAAAGACCTTGGTGACCGAGGAGGGACGGGGCGAGAGGAGTCCGAGGACCCAGGTGGCGTCGCGTTCGGCGGCAGAGGGATCCCATAGACGGACCTCGACGTCATATTTCACAATGGCGTCAAAGATCGCGTCAGGCACTTTCATGTCCGCGACTTTCGTGCGGTCAAGTGATCCCGTGAATGGTTCTTTGGCCCCGAAGTGGTCCAATAGAAGGTTGGCGAAAAACGTTTCGTCTTCCTTTTCGAGGGCGAGATGCGTTTCGGCGTAGGCAAGGGCGACCGCGATGATTTCAGTGATGCCCATTATTTGCCCTCCTTAGAGAACGAGTAGACGATGCGATGGGTTTTGAATTCCCCCGGCACCGTGGCCATCTTACTGAAGTCCCCCGGCACTTCGACGGGTTCCACGGCCAGGCCGGAGTTTTCCCGCTCTAGACGCCCATTACTGAGCGCCACCCCGCTCCGCGGGTAGTTGTCGCTATAGACCTGGATGCAAGGGTAATCGGTCGCAAGCTCAAACTTAATCCCGCCATTCGTTAAGGTGAAGACGGTTTCATTCGGGTCGTGGGGTTCAAGCAAAAAGCAATGGTCATAGCCTTTGTTTCTCGTTTGGTAAATGAGGGGATCGCGTACGTCCTGCCCAATTCTCTTGGGAGTGGAGAAATCAAGGCACGAAGGAGAGGCTTTGATGCCGAGGGGGATCATTTCGGAATCGTAGAATTCGTTCTGGTGGCTCTTAATGCCCATCACGTGGTCGAGGATGGTTTCGGTCCCACCCAAATTGAAATAGGTATGGGTCGTGAGGTTGATCGGGGTCGCGACGTCGGAGAGAATTTTGAAGAGGATCTCCACTTTCGGCTCGTTCTCATAAAGGTGGTAGGACACACGGAAAGTCACCGCGCCAGGAAAGCCCATCTCGCCATCGGGCGAGTGATAGTAAAAGTCGCAATAGGTCTCCCCTTCGCGGGTCAAAATATCGCGTTTCCAATTCACGAAGGAAAGTCCCAAAGGCCCACCATGAAGGCTGTTTTTTCCATCATTGATTCCTAGGTGGTACGTCTTGCCTTGCCACGCGAGTTCGCCTTTAAGGATACGACCGGCGATTCTTCCGGCCGTCTTGCCGAAATAACCGCTGCTCTTGAGGTAGAGGCCGAGGTCATCCTCGCCGACGGTGAGGGGAACCCCCTCCCAGACCATTTTGTAGATGCCAGCCCCATAGTCGCAAAGGGTAAGGGCAAAACCGACGGCGTTCGTAAGAGTGACAAGCGAAGTGTTTTCCTTGTCGATGCTTTCAATTCTCATTGGGGGTCGATCTCCTTATAAAGTTTGTAGAGCTCTTTGGCGTCGAATTCTTTCGGAACCGGATAGAGCGGGTTGGCTTCGCGGGCCGCCCGTTCGGCGAGGGCTCTCAGGTCTTCTTTCTTGATCAGATGATCGAAGGTTTTCGGAATGCCCATCGCATGGTTGATCGATTCGATCCAGTTGATGAAGGCCCCGGCCTTCTCTCTCTTTGAGGCACTCTTGCTGATGAGATGGATGGAATCGCTCAGGACGGCCAGCCGCTTTTCAGCTGATTTGCCATAGGCTCGTAGGACGTGCGGAAGGATGATGGCGTTGGCGAGCCCATGGGGCACGTTGTACTGGCCTCCGAGAGAATGGGCGATGGCGTGGACGTAGCCGACGTAGCTGCGGGTGAAGGCCACCCCCGCCAAATAGGCGGCTAATTGCATATTGGCGCGCGGCTCGGTGTCCGCGGGGTCGCTATAGAAGTGATAGAGATAGCTATGGACGAGTTGGACGGCTTTGATGGCATAAGCCTTGGTTTTGGTGGTGCGGCTATGGCCGATGTAAGCTTCGACGGCATGCGTGAGGGCGTCCATGCCCGTCGTGGAGATCACAGGCTTCGGGAGGCCTTTTAGTAACGAATTATCGAGCACCGCCACGTTCGGGATGAGTTTCGGATCGTTGATCGAGAACTTCTCGTGGGTCTTGGGGTTCACCACCACCGCGGCCACGGTCGCTTCGCTGCCGGTGCCGGCGGTCGTCGGGATGGCCAGCAGGAAATGGTAGCGATGATGGACTTTCAGGATGCCGCCGAGGGAAGCGGGAGTCGCGCGGGGATTGGCCAGCAACGCTCCGGCTGCCTTGGCGGTGTCGATGGCGCTGCCTCCGCCGATGGCGATGAGGCAATCGCAATTGTCCACTTGGGCTTTCTCTTTGGCTTCGAGCACGACGTCGAAGGTGGGGTTTGGAACCACCTTATCGTAAACGGAAAAGGAGATATGGGCTTGGGTAAGGGCTTCGGTGAGCGGATTGATGAGCCCCAGCTTCGTCATGGCCGGATCGGCGACGATGAGGGGCCTCCGGTAGCCTTTGTCCTTCAAAATGCTGGGGATTTTGCTCATGGAGCCTTCCCCTTCGTAACGGATCGGCTCGCGAAAAGACATGAAATTCATGGCAAGGCGGATGACGCCCTGATAGAGCCGGCAATAGAACTTCTGAAACATTTTCATAAATGTTTGCCCTTTGTTTCCCCAATCTTAAATTATAGTAACGGAGCGAGAAGTCGCAACACCGCCCAATCCAAAAGATGATGCTTCCGCCATCCCTCCCATTCATTAAGAGAGATTTCATGGGAGACCCCGATGGTGGCGAGAAAATCGGCTTTCATGTTATCGACCGCCCGACTCCCGAGGATGAGCGTTCCGCACTCGAGGTGAAGATAGAGACTGCGATAATCGAGGTTAATCGTGCCATCCGTGGCGATTTGGTCATCGGAAACGAACATCTTCTGATGGACGAAGCCAGGGGTGTATTCATAGATGCGAACACCGGCCTCGAGGAGAGCCCCGTAATTGAGCCGCGTGAGCTGGAAAATCCGCCGTTTGTCCGGAATGCCGGGAACCAGAAGCCGGACGTCGATCCCTTCCGAGGCAGCCAAGGTGATGGTGTCCCGAAGTTTGTCGTCGAGAATGAGGTAGGGGGTCGAGATGTAAACGTAACGTTTCGCCCGGGCGAGGATGCTGAGGTAGACCCGCTCCCCGACGGACTCATAATCAAAAGGCAGGTCGCCATAGGGTTGCAAAAAGCCATCAGACTTGGGATAGCCCCCAATTTCGGCGATGTATTTCCCTGATTCGTAATCGAGGAAAGACGGTTTCCATCCCCGGTCGAAACTCGCGATCCAGTTCCGGAGGAAGAGACGGGTGAGGCCATCGACCGCCCGGCCCCGCAACATGATGCAGTTATCCTTCCAGTGGCCAAAGCGTTCGGCCCGGTTGATGTATTCGTCGGCGATGTTGATGCCGCCCGTGAAACCCGTATGCCCATCGATGACGCAGATCTTCCGGTGGTCGCGGTTATTCATTTTGACGTTAAGGAACGGCTTAATAGGCCCGAAAACGTTGGTTTTGATGCCCTCGCGGCGAAGCTTCCGCGGGAAGTTCACCGGCGTGTTGCCGAGGTTCCCGAAATCGTCGTAGACCAAACGGACGTCGACGCCTTCTTTCACCTTCTCGCGAAGGATCGCGTGGATTTGGTCCCACATGAAACCGGGAGTGATGATGAAATACTCCAAAAAGATGAAATGGCAGGCTTTGGATAGTTCCCGGAGCATCACCGGAAAGGCCTCGTCGCCGAGGGGGAAGTACTCGATGGAGGTGTCCCCGTAAATGGCCGCGCCGGTATTGTTCTCGAGGTAAGAGGAGATATGGGCGCCCTCGGGGTAAGCGGCGGCCACCTTCTCTTTGACCGCTTTATCGGTCACGAAGGGGGGCAGGGCTTCTTCGTAGCGTTCCATCTTTTTCTTTTGGCGCCAGGTGGTCCGCTTATTGGCAAAGAGGAGGTAGTAAAGGGCCCCTAAGATTGGGAAGAAAGAAATCATCAGCATCCAGGCGATTTTGTAGTCGGGCTCGGAACGGGTCAGGACGATAAACACTTCGAGGCTGGCCGTGACGCCCCAGATGATGAGGGCCCAAATGTAGTAATGTTCCTGTTGGATCGGATTCACGAAAAAGAAATAGGTCCCGACCGCCAAGGCGGTGAGTTGAACAAAGATGAGGAGCAGCATCAGCAGTTTGGGCCAAAACCCATTCCGGAAAAGCTTCATACGTCATATTCTAAAATGAAAAGAGCCTATTTTATAGGCTCAATCGTTCGGAAAGGGCTTTTATAACGGCCAACGGGGCCAAATGAAGGTCTGGAAAGACTTTTTCGCGGCGTTAGGCACGCCATCGTGGTCGATGCCCGCGACAAAGGAACAAAGTTCGTCCGCGATGGGCGCCCCGTTTTTGGCTTTAAGCAGGAGTTCGTGGGCCGTTTGATAGTCTTTGGCGGCCAGTTCCATGAGGTCGTAGAAGCTTTCGTGATGGGAGGCCCCACTCACGGGATCAAGCCATTCGGCATGGGAGAGGTTTAGGAAATCGATTCCTTTTAAGTCATCAAGGTTCTGAGGATAAGACATCGCCCAGGCGTGGGATTCGCTGCCGAAGACCTTCTTGAAAAGGGCTTTTTTCTTGCCAGTTTTGCTAAAGGACGCCTTAAGGGCGGCCCGATAATCGCAGAGGGACAGGAAGAAGCTTTTGTCGGTGAAGGAATCCTTCTTTAGCGTCACGCCGTTCATCTCGTTCCAGAGGGCTCCGATTTTGAGGGCGTCCTCCCTTGAGAGGTCAAGGCAACGGTCCGGTCGCCCGAAGGTGCTTTTCTCTTTGCCGAGAAGATAATCGAGGATCGTTTCGAGATACATGTGGGAAATGCTGAACTTCTTCTTTTCGCCAGCCTTATCGGTGAAACCGGTCAGATAAAAAACGTAAGGATGGCAGTTGCGGTCGAGACAATAATGGAGAAGCAGCCCATCGATATAGGCGAAAAGCAACCCCTTGTCCTGAGACTTGTTAGCCAGCTCAATGAGGGTGTTATAAGGAAACGATAATTCGGTGTGATGCAGGTCGCTGCCGAAGGTGTCGACTTGCTCGGCTCCTTGGCGCTTCCGTAAGGGCACTTGGCCGTAGAAGAAGAAGGGGTCCGGTCCTTGGGCTCCGACGAGGGTGGCCGCGCGGTACTTCTCGTTAGGATCAAGCATCGACTGCAAAGCGAAAGTGTAGTGGGTGATGACGGCCGGCATGGCTTAATCCTCGTCCGCTCCGATGCCTTCGAGGCCCTTCTTAAAACTGGTCTTCTTGGTTTTCACGTTTTTCACGAAGAGGAAGATTCCTAAGGAAAGCGTAGAAGCGATCAGGGCGTAAATCGGCAAGAAACTCCAATTGATGTTCTGGTCCAAGAGAAGGAGGCCAAGGAGAACCGGGGTGACGGTTTGGGCCGCCATCGAAGCCATGTAGTAATAGCCGGTGAACTGACCGACCTTTTTCTTGGAGCAAAGTTCGACGACCATCGGAAAGGAATTCAGGTGGACGAGCGACATACCGAAGCCTTTAAAGCCCCAGATGAGGTAAAGGTACCACGGGAAGTTATAATAGCCGGTATTCGGGTTAATGGGCCCTTTTCCGACGGCAAATTCGCAAATAAGCCATAAGACCAAACCAAGCAAACTGATGATTAAACCGGAAGTGATCGTCCATTTGCGGCCGATCTTCGCGGCGATGAAACCACCGATCCCGAAGCCGATAACCGCGCCGGCGCCGCCGATGATCGTCATGATCATGTTGGAGGCGCTCGAAGTGCCAAGGTAGTTGCGGGAATAGTTCAGCATGAAAGTTCCAATTCCGTTATCGGACATGAACCAGAAGAATTCAGCGCCGAGAATGAGGAAGAGCATAACCTTGTTGGCTTTGCTCATCGGTTTCTCGTCATCGTGCTCCACGGAATCCACGATGGCAGCTTGTTTTTCGCCTTCGGCGATTTCGGGAGCCAATTTAGCTTCAAGTTCGTTTTCGCGGATGGTGAAGAAAAGGACGACAGCGGAGATACACATCAGGACGCTGGCGACGAGGAAGGGGGCTTCGACGGCCCAAATGTTGCCGGTAGCCCACGTCGTGTTCCCATCTCCGAGATAATCAGTGAGGACAAAAATGATGCCAACCGCCGTGGCACAGGCACCACCGATATAACCCATGATGTTGATAATGCCATTGGCTTTGGAACGTAAAGGTTTCGGCGTGAGGTCAGGCATCAAAGCAACGGCGGGGTTGCGGTACATCATGGCGAAGCAGACGACAATCGCCATCATGATGATGACGCCGACGATGTTGTTGAAATGGAAGAAGACCGGAATGAACGGGAAGGCGACCGCGCAAACGAAGGTGCCAAGAAGAATGAAGGGCATCCGTTTGCCAATTTTCGTATGGGTCTTATCGGAGAGGCGGCCGAAGATTGGCATGAGAATCAAAGCGGCCAGGTTATCCATAGCCATCATGATGCCAACGAGATACTGGACATCCTCGTCGTTGGTAATTCCTAACGAGTCCATGAAGAGTTCTTGAAGGAAGGTCGGGCACCACGAATCGTAAACCTGCCATAGAAGCAGAATTCCGAAGAAGGCGAACCCAATAGTAAAGGTACGCTTATAATTCAGTTTTAGGGGAACTGAGGCCCCGGTCTTGGTTGTTTGTTCCATATTGCTTATATTCTATCCCACTAAAGATGAAATGGGTGGCCCAATTTTCCCGGGCCGAAAAAGGCTAATTAGACAACGTCTATATTTTTCTTAGATGAGCCGACCGTGACTAAGCGCTTGTCTTCTCGCACGAATGGGAACGAGCCTCGATTTCTCGGTCGGCTTTCTTCGTGAAGCGCGGAAGGATGACTAAATATGTCAAGTCAGCGACGACCCAGGTAAACGGATAGGTGGCATAGAGCCAGAGCAAGGTCTGCATGGCGGGGATGTTCTTATAGAGAACGTACACCCAAACCAAACGGAGCCCACAGGCGCAGACGATGGTCACGACCGTTGGGGGCAAGGGGCGTTTAATGCCACGCAGATACGAGCTAAAAACATCCATCATCGCGCAGGCCCAATAGGATAAGCCTAGGAGAACGAGACGTTCCGTTCCCACCTTCAAAGCTTCCTGGCTTCCGGCATCGTTTCCGTGGATAAATAAGCCAATGAGGTTGAAGCGGAAAACCGCGGCGAACCCGCCTAGCAGCAAGCCCAAGCCCGTGATAACCAAGGAGGCGTAAAGGAGGGATTTTCGGAGATTCTTCTTGTTCCCGGACCCGTAGTTCTGGCTCACGACGGAGCCCACGGCCACGGCAAAGGCCTCGAGAATCACGAAGATGTAACCCTCGATGTTGTCGCTGGCGGTGTTGCCACTCACGGCGAAGGCATTGAACTTGTTGGCTTGGGCTTGGATGAAGACGTTGCTGATGGAGAAAATGAGGAATTCCAATCCGGCCGGAATGCCGTTTTTTAGGACCTCGCCGCCCACCGCGCCATCAAAACGGAGACTCTTCCAGTCCAGCGAAACGAAACCTTTTTTGTGGTGGATAAGGAAGTAGACGATAAGCAGGGCTTCGAGACCCTCGCTGATGACCGTGGCCACCGCCACGCCCCAGACATCCGTTTTGAAGACGATGACGAAAAGAAGGTTCAAGCCTACGTTGATGAGCCCACAGGCCACGAGGGCAAGCAAAGGCCTTTTGCTGTCGCCCATAGCCCGCAAAATGGCGGCTCCAAAGTTGAAGATTAGGATGAAGGGAACGCCGAGGAAATATATCCGTAAGTAAACGCTGGCCAAACCGATGATTTCCGCGGGCGTGTGCATAAGCGAAAGAAAAACCGGGGCCAGGCGGTAACCAAAACACGCCACGAAAATCCCGAGGATCACGGCGACGATCATTGAGCTATGAAGGGCTTTCGAGGCTTTGTCCTTATCCTTCGAGCCCTTGGCCGAAGCGACGACGACGTTAGCGCCGACCGAAACCCCGATGAAGGTGTTGACGATTAAGGAAATCAAGGAGCCGTTGTCCCCGACCGCCGCCATCGAGAAAGCCCCACCGCCGAAATAGTCGACGACCAAAAGATCGGCTGAGGTATAAACGAGTTGAAGGAGGTTGGAAATAATCACCGGAATGGTGAAAAGAAGCATCTTTTTGAAGAGGTGATCGCCCGTGAGATCGATCTCGTCTTGCCAGACTGAGGGTTTTTTCGCTGATGCTTTTGCCGAGGACATCGCCACTATCTTATGCGTTTTCTTTACAAAAGAAAGCCCAATCGAGACTTGGACTTACCTTAATGCTAAAAACCTTAACGGCCCCCTTTCGGAAGGCCTCATTTTTTCTTTTTGTCGTCGAACGGACGAAGCATCTCGCACATCCGGCTCCGGATGAAGGAGCGGGAGAAAAGGCGGGTGTCGAAGGCCCGAACCTTGTTTTTCCAACCGAGAAGGATGACCGCTTTGTTTCTCATCAGCCCGCGATAGGCCACCTCAGCGACCTTGTTGGGGTCTAGAGATGGGAAAATCGAGGCGATCTTGGTCCCTTCTAGACCAGAAGTCTTGGCGAAATTGGTCCGGGTGGGTCCGGGGCAGAGAGCGGATACCTTCACGCCCGAATGGAGCGTTTCCTCATGGAGGCCTTCGGTAAAGGAGAGAACAAAGGCTTTGCTGGCATAGAACACGTTTCATGAAAGGGCCGCACTGAAAGGCCGCGGTTGAGGCAGTATTAAGGATATAGCCGTGCTTCCTCTCGAGCATGTCATGGATGAAAAGGTAGGTGAGGTTCACCATCGTCACGATATCGATCTGGATGATGTTCTCGTTATCTTCGACAAAGCTTTCGGCGAAGGCACCATGGGTTCCGACCCCGGCGTTATTGCACAAAACCTCGACTTGGAGGTTTTTCTCGCGGCAGAAACCGTAGATGTCCTCGGCGGCGTTCTCGTCGCGAAGGTCTTTTGGCAAAAGGGCCACCGACACTTGGGGGTTGACCGCCAAAACGGCCTGCTTCGCCTCTTCGTGATGTTCGGGATCGCGGGCGACTAAAAGAAGGTTGTAATTGTTTCTGGCAAATCGTTTGGCGAGCGCGAGGCCAATACCTCCGCTGCCACCGGTGATGAGGACGACATGTTCCATAATGTTCCTAAATTGATTATAGAGATTCTTCCCGCCGCTTGGTAGAAGGCGAGGTTTTCTCGATGCTGGCTTCTCTTTTTCTCGACCAAACCCGTTACAAAATGGTCTATATTGTAACTAGAGGAGCACGTTATGCCACGCGTTTTCATCACCGGGGCCACCGGAATGCTGGGACAAACCCTCATCGAGGAGCTTTTTAAGAGCGGCCACGACAAGATAACCGCGTTCGTGGTCAAGGGCGACAAGCTGGAGCACGAACTGCCTCCTTTCGTCGAACGTCTTTACGGAAACATTTTGGACAAAGACAGCATTTCTGCCGCCTTAAGAGAGGGCGACGTCGTCCTCCACCTCGCCGCTCTCGTTTCGCTCGAGGCCAAGGACAACGAAAAAATGCGTTTGGTGAACGTGCTCGGAACCAAAAACGTCGTCGATGCGGCTTTCGAGAAAGGTTGCGCGAAACTCGTCTACGTCTCCACCTCTCACGTCTTGGGATATAAGAAAGCCGGCTTGATCGTCGAAAGCGATTTCGGCGGGAAAACCGAGAACATCGGAGCCTACGAAGTGACGAAGAAGGAAGCCACGGCCTATGTGTTCGACAAAGCCAAAGAAGGACTGAACGCATCGGTGGTCTACCCTTCCGGCATCATCGGCGACCGGGATTTCGGTCGCGGACCGGTCACCACCATGCTGGCTCAACTAGCTTCTGGGAAAATACCCTTTTTCGTCAAGGGTGGCTACGCCTTCGTGGACGTCCATGACGTGGCCCGCGTCATCATCGCCGCGATGGAAAAAGGAAGACCGGGCGAAGGGTATCTGGCTTCGGGCGGTTACATGAGCCTCGAGGATATCGACAAGGCCGTCCATCGCCGCTATCCCCACCTCAAAAAGAGCCGCCTCATTCCCATGTGGCTGGCCTACTTCTCGCTTCCTTTCATGATGCTCCGCGAGAAATACCTCAAAAAGAAGGCCCTCTACACCTACATGAGCCTCAAGACCGTGCGAACCAAAGCCTTTTTCTCGACGGAAAAGACCACCAAGGAACTCGGGATCGTTTTCACGCCCCTCGAGGAGAGCATCGACCGCTCACTCGCCTTCATAGAAAAAACGACTACGCTTAAATAACCCTTAGGCTTAAGATAAAACCAATGAAACTGCTCTTTTTCGATTGCGAATGCGCCAATTGCTACGACCACGAAGGCAAAATCTGCTCATTTGGCTACGTGATCACGGACGAGAACTTTTCCGTTCTCGAGAGCCATGACCTCATCATCAACCCCGACGCGCCCTTCGATCCCCACGTTCTCGGAGTCGGGCCGAACAGCATCGACCTCGCCTATACCCCAATTCGTTTCCAACTCGCGGAGAAGTTTCCCTTTTTCTTTCCGAGAATCGCGGGACTCCTAAGCGATCCCGAAACGATGGTTTTCGGTTATGCGATCGATAACGACATCGGCTTTCTGCTTTCCGAGTGCCGCCGCTACAAGAAGGAACTGCCCCTTTTCTCCTACCACGATATCCAGGAAATCTACCGGGTCTATGACTCTTATGAGCGGACCCCTTCCCTCGAGGATGCCCTCAAAGGTCTCAAAATTCCCTTCGAAGATCTCGAAGGCCACGAAAGCAAGGATGACGCCATGATGTCGATGCTGGTCCTAAAGGCCCTCGTTATGGCGAACGGAACCGACCTCACGGGTCTCCTCGAGGCCTATCCTTCCGCCGCGGGCCACGTGAAGCTCAATCTCCTCCAGTCTCACCTCGATACCCTGCCGCCCCGTTACGACGTGCCCTACAACCGGGAAGTCATGTATGAGTTCAACCTCTTGACCTACTCCTGGGCCGACGATCCCCTCGACAGCAAACTTGAAGGCTATGGTTTCCTCTTCTCCCCGACCCTCAAGAAAGACGCCGCCCTTTCCTTGCCTTTGGCCCATGAGCTCATCGCCCACCGCGGCCTCGTGGTCCGAAGTCTGCGGGAGACCAGCTACTACCTCGTCCGGGATGAAGAAGAAAAGACCACTGTCGAACCCCTTTTCGCGGACTCCGCCATCGTGGTACTCACCCCCGAAGAAGCTAAAAGCCTTTTCTAGTAAATAAGTAAGAAAAAACCTCGGGATAAACCCGAGGCTTTCTTTTGCCTGTGGTGGCCCAGGCCGGTTACGATCCGGCGACACCAGCCTTTTCAGGGCTGTGCTCTACCAACTGAGCTACCGGGCCACATTGGCGGACCATGGGGGATTCGAACCCCCGATCTTCTCCGTGACAGGGAGACATGTTAGACCGCTACACCAATGGTCCACGAGGCGCGAATAGTCGCGCTTAGTTATTATCCTCACGCTTCCTTGTCTTTGCAAGAGGGAAAAGGGGGATTCGGGAGTAAAGAAAAAGACCCCTCTAGAAGAGAGGTCTTAGCAGGCTAATCAGTAATTGATGGCCCGTAATTCGAAGAAGGACTGAGGATGGTTGCAGATCGGGCACTTGAGAGGCGCGTACTTGCCGACGACGATATGTCCGCAGTTGCGGCACTTCCAAACGCTGAGGTCGTTGCCGATGAAGACGACGCCGTTCTTGACGTTCTCTAAGAGCTTCAGGTAGCGCTCCTCATGGGTCTTTTCGATCTTGGCGACACCGTCGAACCGGAAGGCAATCTCGTCGAAGCCTTCTTGTTTGGCCGTCTCCGCGAAGCCCTTATACATCTCCGTCCACTCGTAGTGTTCGCCCGAGGCCGCGGATTTCAGGTTGTCGAGCGTGGGGGTGATGTCCCCGCCCGGCTGGAGATATTTGAACCACAGTTTGGCGTGCTCTTTTTCGTTCTCGGCGGTCTCCTCGAAGATGGCCGCGATCTGCTCGTAGCCTTCTTTGCGGGCCTTGCTCGCCCAGTAGGTGTATTTGTTGCGGGCTTGGCTTTCTCCGGCGAAAGCGGCTTGAAGATTCTTCTCGGTTTGCGATCCTTTGAATTCCATATGTTCGGATCCCTCCTGTCATTAATTATATGTTAGAAAAAGACCCTGACAAGAAAAACGCCCCTACTTTTTGCTAGGGTCGCTTTCGTCGCTCTTCTTGCAGTAGCGGACGTATTCGTAATTATCGAGGGAGGCCGAGGTGTCTTCCATGAACTCGTAAACCTGATCCCGGAGGATCTTGGTCCGCTCCCCGAGAGTCTTCGTCATATCGGGGTAATAGGGGTCGGAGACGTGGATCGTGAGCTTAGGGGGCAGATGGGTGAAGAACTTCCGCTGGCGGAAAGTCGTGCACATGGCCACCACCGGCGCGTTCAGTTGAGCCGGGTAATTGAAGCTTCCGTCGGCGAAGGGCCGGATGCGGGTGCAATAGGGCCAGATGTGGGCTTCGGGGAAAATCATGATGACGTCCCGATGACGGTAATGGCACTCGAGGGCCTCGAGGAATTTCTTGGCTTCCTCCGGGTTCTCCGGAACCGGCAAAGCGCCTAGCATCGTCACGAACCAGCGGATGCCGCAAATCGAGGTGACTTCCTGACCGGCCACCACGTAGGTTTTCCGGGGCAGGTTAAAACTCACGCTCGCGAGATAGCTGTCGTCGTCGAGAACGTGGTTGCCATATAGGAAATAGCCCGTAAGCTTGAGCTTCTTGAGTTTCTTCGCTCCGACCACCTTGAAGCTATAACGGATCTTGCCATAGCACCACAAAATGGGGAGGGCGATTCCGTAATAGACCACGGACGAAAGAAAACGATATAGCCAGCACCGATGGTAGAACTTGAAATTGCGCGGGAGGGGCTTTTTCTTGATTTCGTTAAGGGCGAAATCATCGTTCAAGGGGTCGGTGTAATAGTAGGTTCGTTGGAGTTTTTTCATGCTTTGTGATGAAGAGGCTCTTTCTTGATTTTGGACGTGGCGACAATCATCTCCTCCATCTCTTCCATGCAGTGATCGAAATTGAACTGACCGCAATAGGAATGATAGGCCGCGGAACGGGCCGCTTTCTCCTCGGGATGGTCGTGCCAATAGTCGATCTTGTCGGCCAGATCCTGGGGGTCGTTGAGATTAAAGAGGTTCTTCTCGTCGAGGGCGAAATAACGCGTGGCGGATTTCTTCGAATCGTTGATGACCGGCACGAGGCCGCAGCAAATGGCCTCGAGGCAGCTGATGGCCTCAATCTCGATCTCGGAGGTGTGAACATAGAGGTCGCACATATTAATGGCATCCACGAGTCCTTCCCTGGTATAAAAGGAGAAGAGCGGAGGGTTCTTGAGGTTGACGGAACGGGCGAGCCTCTGGAGTTCGCCAAGGCGCGGTCCCTCGCCGGCGAAGAGGAGTTGGATCTCGTCGCTGTACTTGGAGAGTTTGGCGGCCTTGATGAGCAAGCCCTGCCGCTTTTCCTTCGAAAGGCGACCGGTGCACAGAATCACGAACTTCCCCTTGAGTTCGGGGGTTCTAACAACGTCTTTATGGACGAAGGAGGCGTTGACGCCGTTGGAGATGACATAGGCGGGAGTATTCCGTTTGATGACCGATTCAAACTCCTCGTGGATGAATTCCGTCGGGTAGTGAATGGCGTCGATGTTCTTGTAGAAATGGCCCCAGAAATTCCGATAAACGGCCCGATTGATGGCCGTGTTGCCCATCCAGTTGAAAAAGTGGGCGGTGACGTTTTCGGCTTGGACGTGGAAGCCGGCCGAAACGGGAATCCCGAGCTCGGCGCAAAGCCGAGCGGCCTTCCGCCCGAGGGCGAACGGCATCATGATATGGACTTCGTCGGCGTCGTGCAGGGCGCGGGCCACCGTCATCTTGTCGCCTTTGGCGAGGCTCACTCCGTTATGGTCGACGAGGGGCTGAAAAATGCCGAGATTCAAGGTCGGAACGACGTAATAGTTGGCCGTGCCTTTCTTGTCGGCGTCGGGGCAAAGAACCCGGACGTTATGCCCTTGGTGGGTCAGATAGCTGATCAGGTGCATCGCCGCAATGGTCGTCCCATTGTTGGCTTGCCCTAAGACATCGGTCACGACGGTAATAGTCATAGTGTCCTCCTAAAGACCCTTTCCTGAGGGTTCGATGATGAAAGAAATCGTCGCGTCGGCCAGTTGGGCGGCCCTTAAGGCGGCCTTGTTGAGGGCCACCCGGTCGAAAAGGAACTTCTCCGCCGCCGTCCAAATGAAGACCCAACTGACGATGGAGGTTACTTGAGACATGATATTTAGAAAGAGATCGGTCTTGGGGCCGAAAAAGTCCATGAGGGAAGAGGCGACCAGAATGACGACGCCGACGAAGACGAGCACGGCCGAAAGCCAAGCCATACGGCGCGAAGCGGTCCGTTTCTCATCGAATTCGAAATGGTAATTGGCTTCGAATTCCTGGCGGATGCAGTTTTCGAGGGGCGGATCGGTTTGTTCTAAACGAAAATCGACAGCCACCTCGTCGGAGACCTTGAGGTAGCGGGCCACGTCCTCGACGTAGGCAAAAAGGCTACGCGACAGATCCTTCCTGGAACTGTAGGGTTCGAAGATTTCCCTTCCTGAGCGCAGGTCGACCGAAATATGGGCTTTGCCGTCCTCTTTCATCAGGCTTTGGACGTAGGAACCCACATAGTGTTGGTCCCGTCCATTCGCGAGAACACGGGCGAAGCGGCTTTCCTTTTTATTGCGGTTTTCCTTTATCATGCGCCTTATGATAAACCCCTTTCCCTTTTCAGGGAAATCCCTTCCTCCAGTCCAAATCGTAGAATTCCCATCTTCGCCCCGGAGGGGATGGAAAGATGGCTCCAAAACGGGTCTTTTTGTAGAATCGAGACAGGAAAAACGCGCAACCTAGAATGGACAAAGAAAAAGTCCCGATTTCTCGGGACTGTCTTGCCGTTTGGTTGCGGGGGGTGGATTTATGGAAGGTTTGTTCCCAAACCATACTGAAATAGCCATTATTCCGATGATCTCTCGAAAAAGCGTTGTTTTCGGTGTTGTTTCGAATAAAGATCAAAACATCTTTTTGCTGTTTTTCTATACCTGGAATCAGTTTTTTGATAACAGGATTCAACGTAGTCATTCCGTTGCCCTCGTCTTTCATAGCAAGTGGATGAGCGGGGCAATCGACCTACAAAATACCGAATGTTGCCTTCTCATCCCTTCACGGGACTCTCTAGACGAAGGAGGAGCTGTTTAAAGTCTCCCTCGGAAAGATAATGATCAGTAGTAGCTAGTCGTAAAGATGACCACTCTATGTCGTTCAAAATTGTTGCCGCAAGATCAACGAGCTCTTGGTTTTGTTTCACGGTAATCGAGCTGAGCTTTTCGTTTCCAAAATAGGTTTCTTGGTCATAATGGGCGAACACTTTGTCTCGGGCCTTCTTCAACTCTTCAATAAGACTTTGGTTTCTTTCGTCATTCAAACGTTCCCTGCAACTTTTTAACGTTGATTTGAAATCCGCTTTCCTCTTTTCGAGCACGACTCGATTTATGTTTTCTCCATCGCCGTACAACGAAGCAAAAACCCCATCTACGTTGTCCTCACAATAATCTATCAAGCGACTCAATGAAATCGGCTTGTTTCTAGTTTTTGTTCCGTCGAAAAAGCACGCGAGGGATACAGTCATGGTTGTTACAACGTTAAAAGCCAATACCGAACCAAAACACTCGTAAACACTCCAAAGTTCCTTGTGTTCGGCTTTCGTCAACTCTTCATAAACTGCAATGGTACCGTTGATGAGCGGTATTTTTTCCTGAAGCAGGAAAAGCCAATGCTTTAGTTTCTCCCCTTTTGACTGAGCGCTAACCTGTGTCGTTTCTTCACCGTCAGTGCGTTCTCTTTGTTTATCGTTGGGTAACGTGGTTCCCATACATCGTTTCCGCCTTTCGTTTATATACTAATCCAGTTTTGAAAACTGTCAGGTTTTTCCGGTCGACGATAGAAGGGTTTTAGTATCTGCAATTTAATGTCTGAACAAAAATTCAAAGGGAATCACAATTACCAAGTTCGGGTCATTAATTACAGCAAGTTTCAAAACTCCGATTTCTTTGAAAGGGCCCGCACAATCAACGCCATCGGAGTCAAACAAGGGCACTCGTTCATTAAGGCCATATAGAACATTCTTTGCAGGCCAAGATTGGAGACGGAAAAGAAGCTCTACGAAGATGGGTAAAATCTAAAATCTATACCTAATCTATACCTTAAAAGTTACAAAAATGAAAAAAGTCCCGATTTCTCGGGACTATCTTGCCGTTTGGTTGCGGGGGGTGGATTTGAACCACCGACCTCCAGGTTATGGGCCTGGCAGGCTACCGGGCTGCCCTACCCCGCGATAACTTGCGGCTTGACTATAATAGTCGCAAATCACTCCACTGGCAAGGATTTCGTCTTCGAAGGTTCCGCCGCCTCTTTTACAAGGTAAACCCTCCCGCCGAAGTCACCCATCAGACGGACATGTTCGTTATAGCCAGATCCACTCCATTCGGGCGAAAGGGCGAAGCCTTCTGAGAGGAGGGCCGCGCCGGAGATGAGCCCCTGGTCTCGTTCACTGTCCATCCCTTTGTGCTTGCTGAGAGTGTTGACGATGAAACCGTCAGTCTTCAGGTGCACTGGCGAAATGAAGTTGATGAGGGCCCCAAAACGCTTGAGGTCGATCGTCTCGGGCCGGACGGAAATCTCATAGAGTTTACTTTGGTCAAGTCCAAGGGCCCGGAGATAGCCGGGAGCGGGCCATGGTGAGGCGACGTTTAGGTAACGGCCGATCAGGGTTTCGCTGCCAAAACTTACCTGCCATTGGGCGTAGTTGGATTCCCTAAAACTTTCCATTTGGCGGAAGGACCCGAATTGGAAAGTCTTCCGATGGGCTTTGTAGAAGGAAATCTGCTTCTTGAGGGCCTTCTTGTCGAGGGGGTTTAGATCCGTCAGATCAAGCTCATAGCCCAGGACCCCAAAGCAGGCGACGTCGAACTTGGAATCGAGAGAGGTCGGGCGGAGCAGCTGCATCGAGACCTTGGCCGAGACGTGGGCCGAGAGGGTGGAAAGGGGATAGCCAAGGGCCATGCCGCTTTGGATGATGATCCGCTGATGGCAATCGGTGTCGTCGCTTGTCCAAATTTGAGGAGCATAGGAAAGCATGCCAAGGTCGAAACGATTGCCGCCCGAAGCGCATTGCTCCATGAGGACGTCGGGGAAGTCTTTTTTTAAGCGTTCGAGGACGCCATACAGCCCCACCATATAATCGTAGTGGAAGGTTCCTGGTCCGCCGGGAATGTCGCTGATGGGCCGGTTGTAGTCCCATTTCAGGAATTTGATGTCGGCCGAGGTCAAAACGTTTTTGACGGATTCATAAACGAACTCCTGCACTTCCTTTTTCGTTAGGTCGAGCACGAATTGGTGGCGGCCTTTGACCGGTTGGTGAAGACCATCGGAGATGATCCAATCCGGATGGGCGCGATACAAATCGCTGTCCTCGTTGACCATTTCCGGCTCCATCCAGACGCCGAAGCCGAGTCCTTTTTTCTTCGCCGCGCGGGATAAAGAAGCGAGGCCGCCCGGGATCTTTTTGGTGTTGCAGACCCAGTCGCCCAGGCCTTTGGTGTCGTCGCTCCGTTCCCCAAACCAACCATCGTCAAGGACGAAATATTCGAGGCCGAGGGAAGAGGCGGTCCCCATCAAGGATTCGAGTTTGGCTTTGGTGAACTTGAAATAGGTGGCCTCCCAGTTGTTGTAGACGAGGGGCCGTTCCTTATGGGCGAAAGGGACTGGAACCACGTTGTCGTTCACGAAACGATGGAAGTTCTCGGCGAGCCCGTTCTGGCCACCTTCGCTCGTCGTCATCACCCCCATCGGGGTAACGAAAGAAGCGCCTTTAGATAGATTCTTGCGGAAATAGTGGCTGGAAAGGCCGGCTTGGACCCTGACGTTGCCTTGGGTGTCGAGCTCGACCGATTCCTCGTGCGAACCGCTGTAAACGAGGTTGAAGGCGTAGCCATGGCCCGACTCGAAGGTCCCGCTCTTCTCAAGCAGCGAAAAGAAGGGGTTATGGCGGTTTGACGAACTGCCGGTGTCGCTCTCGAAAACGAAGCGGCCGTGCGGGAGAGGCAACACGTCGACGTTCCCTTCGTTGATCCACGAGCCATACAGGGTCCGGAGAAGATAATCCCGGTTAGGGAAAGCGAATTGATAGGAAGCGATTTTATTGATCACGAGATCACGCTCGCCCTCGTTCTTGATCTCGAGGTAGCGGCCGATGACGTCGCTTTCCTCATAGACGAAGTAATGGAGCAGGGCCACCACTTGCGTGGCTTTCTCGCGAAGGGTGACTACGAGTTCTTCCTTGGCTCCATGGGGAGTCGGAAGGCCAGGGATCGGAAGCGGCTCTCGGACGATGAACGAATCGTAGACGAAGTCAAAATTGACGGTTGAGTCGTTTGACAAAATGAGCGATGGCGTGAGGAAATCGCCTTGGTTTCCGGTGCTCAGCTCACTATTGATGATGTCTAAGGACACATTAGGCTGCCCCACTTCGTCATAGGCCACCGAAGTGCCCGGCGTGCAAGAATAGAGTCGGCAAAGGGACGGCCATTCCCTTTCGTCAACCAAACGGGTTCCGTAGTACTCGGAAACGAGCTTTCCGATCTCGTTGACCCTTAGGAGCAAGGAGGTCGCGCGAGTGGAGAGAAGAAAATATCCGTTGTGTTCAGTTATCATAATCTCTAATTATATCTTGTGTGCTAAGATAAGAAAGTTATGAAAACACCTTTAAACTTCAGTTGGAAGTTCGTTCCAACCTTTCGAGACGAATTGCTGAAGAAATTCCCTGCGACCGCGGAGACCGTCGATCTGCCCCACGCGCCCGTCATCGAACCGGTGAGCTATTTCAACGAAAAAAACTACCAGGGACGCTTCACCTACGAGAAGATTTTCGACGCCCCTTCTTTTATTAAGGAAAAGGAAACGGCCCGCCTCGTCTTCGAAGGCGTCATGCTCAAAGTCCATCCTTACCTCAACGACGTCGATCTCGGAGAGCAGGTTTCCGGTTGGATCCCCGTCAGCTACCAAATCGGGGACATCCTGAAAGCCAAAGGCAACCGCCTCATCGTCGTCATCGATAGCGAAGAGGACAATACCATCCCGCCTTTTGGCAAAGCCGTCGACTATCTGACTTTCGCCGGTATCTACCGCCCCGTCAGCCTCGAAATCGTCCCCTTGGCCCATATCGCCAAACTGCACGCAAGCGCCAAGATGGATGGCACTTTGACCATCACGAAAGACCTGGAGGGACCCTCCGAGGAGTGCGCTCTCTCCTATTGCCTCTCTCTCGGTGGGAAAGTCGTCAAGGAATTCACGGAAGACCAAATCAAAATCGAGCAGCCAGAACTCTGGTCCATCGAACGGCCGAACCTCTATGACCTTAAAGCCACTTTGAAGTCTCCGTACGGGGTGGACGAGAAAACCATCCGCCTCGGCTTCCGCGACGCCAAATTCACCGCAAAGGGCTTCTTCCTTAACGGCAAGAAAACTAAAATTCTTGGTCTCAACCGCCACCAGAATTACCCTTATGTCGGACCGGCCATGCCGGCTTCGGCGCAGCGCGACGACGCCGAAATCCTCAAGATCAAACTCGGGGTCAACCTCGTCCGCACCTCCCACTACCCGCAAAGCGAAGCTTTTTTATCCCGCTGCGATGAACTTGGCCTCATGGTGATTGATGAGGTCCCCGGCTGGCAATATATCGGAGAAGATCAAGCCTGGCGCGACAATTTCCAGCGCTTCATCGAAGGGATGGTCGACAAAGAAATGGACCATCCTAGCCTTATCGCCTATGGCGTCCGCATCGACGAATCGGGCGACGACAACGAACTATACAAAAAAGCCAACGACTACTGCCGCGCGATCGACCCCGAAAGGGCGACCCTCGGCGTCCGCAACTTCAAGAACTCCTCTTGCCTTGAGGACGTCTACGGCTACAACGATTTCTCCTGCTGCGACGAAACCCACGGCCTCGACGACCCCAAGACCTGGAAGGGCGCCAAAGGCAAAGCCACCCTCGTCACCGAGCATAACGGGCACATGTACCCGACCAAGCAATATAGCAGCATCGACCGGCGCCTCAGCCAGGCCCTCCGCCATTGCCGCGTCATCGACGATGCCTACAAGTTCGAGAACCTTTCGGGCGCCGTCGGCTGGTGCGCCTTCGATTACAACACCCATCAGGACTTCGGGTCCGGCGACCATATCTGCCACCATGGCGTCTACGATATCTTCCGCTCCCCCAAAGCGGCCGCCTACGTTTACGCCAGCCAGCATTCCTCGACTCCGGTCATGTGGGTTGCCAACAGCCCTGTGACGGGCGATAACGACGAAGCGCTCCTGTGCCCGCTCGTGGTCTTCACCAACTGCGATTACGTGGAAGTCTATCGCAACGACCAATTCATCGAAGCCTTCCAGCCCGACCGGAAGAGTTATCCGCACATGCCGCACCCGCCGATACTCATCAATGACTTCATCGGCCGCTCCTTCTCGGAGCCGGGTGTCTCTCCTAAAGCCGCGGAGAAACTTAAGAAAGCCCTCAATCTCGTGGGACAGAAGGGCTTGGCCCATCTCACGACTAAGGATTTCCTCCCTTACCTGACGACCATCCTCTCCTGCCACTTGAAGCTCGAGGATCTCACCGCCCTCTACTACAAATACATGTCCGGCTGGGGCGAAAAGGCCGCCGTTTGGACGATCCGGGGCTACCGTGACCGCAAGCCGGTCACCGAGAAGCGCTTCGGACCTTCCGTCCGCTTCTCCTACCGTTACGAGGTTCAGAGCCAAGACCTCCAGAACGGCGACACCTACGACACGAGCCGCGTCACCGTGAAGTTCGTCGACGAGTTTGGCACCGTCCTCCACTATTGCACCCGCGTCATCTCTTTCAAAACCTATGGCCCCATCGAGGTCATCGGCCCCACGACCGTGCCACTGCTCGGCGGAGACGTCTCCGTCTACGTCCGCAGCAAAAAAGCCGACCATGAATCCGAGGCGCGTCTCGTCATCGTGACCGACCAAGGCGACTATCCGATCGACTTCACCGTCCAGTAAAAGAAAACCCGCCGTTCCGGAAGGATAGGCGGGTTTTAATTTGGCGATAGCCTTATTGCTTAACGACTTGCGATTCGGCAAGGTTTTTAGCGTGACGGATGTCGAGCTCTTTGACGATGCCCGAGTATTCGTCCTCGTTAATCTTGTAACCAAAATGGAGACAGCAATAGGCTCCCGTGAAGACGAGGATGATCACCCCGATGACGATGTAGCCAAGGGTGGCAAGCTGCGAGGGCTGAACGTTCTCCACGATGGTGGCAATTTCCGAATCAAACGCCGCGGCGTCGTAGAAGCCGGAATTGAGTTTTCCTTCGGCTGCCGAGATCGGAGTAATGACGGTGAAGTAGAGGCCCGCGATGATAAAGGTGAGATTTTGGATTCCCTTTAGCGTGGCGCTCGAGAACTTCGCGTCAAGCGGCCGCCAGGAGAAGGCGACGGATTCTTTTCGCTCGCCGTTCTTCCATTCGTTGTAGTCGATGGCGTTTTGGAACATCACGAGAAGGGTGAGGTAGAAGACGCCTGAAGCGGCGAAGAAGAAGACGGCCGGGATGAAGAGGAGCCAAGCCGTGCCAGCGAAGCAGGCCGCGATGCCTTCCATCATGCCGGTGACGGCTGAGAAATCGCTATAAGCGACCGGGAGGTTTCCGAATAAGGGGAAACCGATGAAGAGGAAGCCGAGGTAGCTAAGCACGATGATGGCAAAAGTCACCGTGAGAATGGTTTGCTTTTTCCACTTCTTAGCCATGGCCGGATAGAGAGCTTGGGCCGCGATAGTCGCGACGACAAAGACGACAGAGAGCAATGCGGCCAAGAGACCACCCTTGTTGCCACCGTAACCATAGGCGCAATAGAAATAATTCAGGCCAATTCCGGTAATGAAGCCGGAGGCCACGTAGTAAAGGAACATGGCGATGACCGACATCAGCAAAGGCTTGTTTTTCCCAAGCATCGTGAACATGTCGGTGAATTTGGTCTTTTTGGAAATCTCATCCTGTTTGGGGTCGCGGACCTTTTCCTTGCAGAAGAAGAAAACCGCGGCTTGCGAAAGGAGGAAGAGCAAGGCCACGATAATGGCCGCGTATTTGTAGAAAGCCGACGTGGATAAGCCGAGAGTTCCAGGGATGAGCATGCAAACGATGTTCATGGCGAAGGCGCCGATCGTGGTCGCGAGAGTCACTTTGGTGGTGATCTTCCCGCGTTCTTTTTCATCGGACGTCAGCGAGGGCAACATCGACCAGTAGCCGATGTCGTTCATCGTGAAGACAAGGTCCCAGATGAAGTAGAACAGAATCATGAGACCGACATAAGTCCAGCCGGTGGCTAAACCAGCGAACATCAGAATGACGACGACCGCGTTGCCGATTCCGCCAAGGAGGATCCACGGGCGGAATTTGCCGGACTTAAAATGGCATTTTTCCAAAATAAAGCCCATGATCGGGTCGTTGAGACCATCCCAGATGAGGGCGATGATGAGGGCAATCGTGATGACGTTCATTTGGCTCGTATAAGTCGCCGGATCGGTCGAAAGAACGCCAGAAAACATCGTGTACTGCAACAAGAACGTTCCGACGAGCGCGTAGCAAGCGTCACGGAAAATTCCGCTCCACGGATAAATGATCCGGGTCAGTTTAGGGACTTTGTCCCCGACGTACGTTCCTGCCGTGAAATCACGGTGGGTCCGCTTAGCCTTTTCTTCGGCCATACCAATTGTCTCCAAAGCCTTTAGGCTTTCAGTTAAATTGATTTTACCCTATGCCTTTAAGGATGTAAACGCTTCCTTAAGGAGACGGCCTTACCAGCGGTTATAAACCTTTTCGGCGAAACCTGGAAGGTCATGAATTTCGACAGGCTGCGTGAGGTTGTTGACGAGAAAGCGACCGCTGAAGGAGCCAAAGACCTGATGCTGATTGCTCTCGATGAGGAGGGCATTGGTGTCGCTGTGGCGGTCAATCTTCGGGGTGAAGATGAGATCGATGTCCCCTGTGTGGCTCCTGAGGTGCCAGGGTTTTAGGAAATCGTCCCGGCCTTTCTCGTCCATCGGGATGTCGAAAGCCACGTCACCTAGTTTGTAAGCTTTGTCGTCGACGAAGAGCATGTTCTCGCTCGCGGCGGAGGTGTCACCAAAGCCGTATCCGAGGTTCCAACCGATGATGCGCCCGTCTTGGATGGCGTTAAGGGAGGACCAATACCAGGTGTTCTCGTAGGTCCAGACGCCCCTTCCCCAATCGAGGACGGCGTAAGTGTTCTTGTTGAAATCAATAAAATCGTCCCCGAGTTTGGCGTAACCGCTGGCGCGGAGATTGTTAATTTTCTGATTGTAGTAAAAATGGGCCGCCTTTTTGAAGGGGGTGGCGATCACGAGGGAGTTCGGACTTGTTTCTTCGAGGTAGATGTCGCAACGGAGCTTCTCCCCCGCTTTGCCGAACTTCGGCCAGACGCAATAGATATGCCGCTTGTTCCCCTCATGGGTGAACTTCATGGTGACTTCTTTGTCCTCATAGACGGTGTCGCCTTCTTTGGAGGAAGCGGGCAACTTCCGTTTGCCGAAACTGAAGGCATGCATGACGGACTTTTCGAGGTAGGAGGGTTCGCGGAAATCGAGTAGGGTGCAGCTGCAAAGGTCCATATAGCCGTTGTCGTCGATGGTGAGGGCGAGACCCCTCTCTCCGTTGCCGATGTAGTAATAATCCCATTCCTTGATCCGGCTTTTGGGAGCCTTGATGGCTTTCCGGTCGTATTGTTTAACAAGGGAAAAGGCATAGCCGGCCTCGCTAAGATTGCCTTTCTCGTCGAGTAAGGGGCCGGGCCCGAGCAGGTGCTGTTCGATCATGGTTCGATTCTCCTCCAATATCCTTTAATCATAGTTAGTTAATCTCAAGTTTGTTAGAGGGACTTTTCGTGGGGATTAAGGAACCAAGGCCGTAAAGGCCTCCTAAATGAAATAAATTAAGTCCCTTTAATTTTTTAAGTAATTGCTTTATTATAAGTTATTAGAACAAACGGATACGTTCAATGGATGCCCTTTGCGAACGTTTGATTAGTCAGACCATTGCCCTTGGCGGAAGCAATGAAGCCAACCGCGATTTTTCGACGAAAGAAATCGCCAAAAAGACCGGCGTTTCCGAGCCGACTCTTTTCTCGCGCTTCCCCAACAAAAGCAGCCTCATTGAGGCCTCCATCGCCCGCTGCGCCAACCACTTTACCGCCTTTGGATCCGACCTCATCGAACGCGGAATCTATGGCCGCGAGTGGCTCGGAAAAATGATTGATCACCAAATCGAGAAAAAGGAAGAGAGCATCTTCCTACTTAACTACGCCCACTCCTTCGATAACGGAGCCGACCCCGACCATGAGGGTGTGTCCTTCCGCGGCGTCGTCACCGCCGCCGGGAAGAAGCTGCTCCGCCGCTACGAGTTTAAGAACGACGAGGAAATCTTCGTCTGCTTCTCGGGAATCTCCCGCATGATCCTTTACACCGTCGCCTATATCGTGAACGGCGTCTGGCCCGATACCGAAGATGTCCGCGATGCCGTCTATACCCTATCGATGGGAGGCCTCAACTCCTTCCTCGAGAAGAAGGTGGTCTCATGAGCCGCCGCCCCATCGAGAACATCGATGAGAAGGTGCTGCTCGCCACCATCGAGGTGGCGGGAGGAACCATGGAGGTCAACCGCTTTTCGACGAAGGACATCGCCGCGAAGGCGGGTTGCAGCGAGTTCGTGGTCTATTCGCATTTCAAGACCAAGGAAAAGCTCATCGACGCCACCAACGCCTACTCGCTCAAGGTCTTCATCGACCTGAGTAAGGAAGCCATCGCCAAATCCACCAGCCTCCTTGACGTTTTCCTACAAATGCTCGACCAGGCGGTCAACTACCCCACCGCCACGGATTTTTGCGCCAATTACGCCCGCATCTTCCCGCGGGCCAAAATCCCTTCGGATTATGAGTCCTACCGGAACCGGATGCGGGTCTTGACCGATCTCTACTCCCTATCCTTCCCCTTCCTCAAAGAAGACCGGAACGAACGGATGCAGTATCTCTTAATGTCCCACTTCTTACGGGAACTCGTCATCTCCGCCAAGACCATCGCCCACCACGAGATCGTCGACACCCCCGAAGTCCGACTTCTGATGGCCCGCAGCGCCATTCTCGGCCTCAGCGCCTATTCGCGAATCGCCTGACGATAGGCAAATGAAAAGGGAGCGGTTCAGTTCGATCCGCTCCCTTTTGTTTTACTTCGTATAGGCCAACAGCTGAATGAAGTCGCTTTCCTTGAGAGGCTTCGATAAGTAATAGCCGGATAAGAGAGTCATCTCAAGGTGCTCGGCCACGTCCTTCTCTTCTTCGGTCTCGATGCCACAGCACATCACGCTGAAGCCGGCTCGGTTGGCCATGTAGACAAAGCGTGAGCAGGTCTGGTAGTCGTTGGGGTTGTTCGTGGCTCGGCTGATGAAGGACATTTCGGTCCGTAAGTCCATGATGCCAAAGGTTTTGAGCTCCTCGAGGTTGAAGTTGTCCTCGTTGACGGAGTTCATCTCCCAGACAATGCCATAGGGGGTGAGGGCATCCATGATGCTCTTAAGGTCTTGCTTGTAGTCGGCGAACATCGAGATTTCAATGAGAAAGTGCAGGTAGCGTTTGGGCAAATTGTACTTTTCATAGAAACGCTTTACGTTGGTCACGAAGCCCGGATCGCGTAGGGCCACGCCCGAAAGACGAACGCAAAGGGAGGAAATGTTGGATTTCGAAAAATAGCTCTCGTTGTAGTTCTCGGCGAGGCGGCCGGCGCTCCAAAGGGCCCCAAGGTCGACCTTGTCGACGAGGTTGTTTCGTCCCGCCGCGGCGAAGAGTTCACCCGAGGGGACCTGATCGCCTTCTCCCGTAAAGAGACGGGCCAAGATATCGATCGAAAGGATCTTGTGGGTGACGGATTGGTAAATCGGCTGGATCGCGATCGGCATGACGTCGCGAGAAAGAGTTTTCTGCAAGAGGTCGTCCACGTAGTCCTCGCGATGGGCTTTGCGCGGATGGTTGTCGGCCACCTGGGTGAGGAAGCCCGGCCCGAAGGCGGCGGAACGGTTGAGCTCGCTCTCGGAGAGAGACATGATTTCGCGCGAGGTTTGGGCCTCGGTCGGATAGCCGATGGAGACGAAGGCGTACTGAGGTTCAAGTTTGATGAACTGGTACTCGAGAGGACCGCGGACGACTTCCGAAAGCTCCTCGACAAGACCCGAGATTTTGTTCTTCTGATAGCTCTTGAGCAGGAAGACGAGATCGATGTCGCCGAGGCGATAGACGATGTCGCCATGGCCGGCGTCGCGGATGGATTTCGTGACCATGGCCATGATGGAGTTGGTGTCGCTGCCCGGGGCTTTTTTGATGAGTTCGGGGAGGTTAAGCAACCTTAGGGCCACCACATAGCCGTTCTCGTGCTGCTTCAGCTGGCGGGAAAGGTCGAGGGCCAAAGCCTCGCGGTTACGGATGAGGAGGGTCTGATCGAGGAAACGGTTGCTGGATTTGACGTTCTCGCGACCGGTGTCCTCGATGAGGATGGTGCTTTGGCCTTTCCAGACACCTTTATAGAGCAGGACGGAAATGGCGCACTCGGTCGAGGAAATCTTATCGATGATGCGGCGCTCGACCCCATGCGAAAGGGGGCAATGGGCGCAAGGGGCCGCTTCGTCCCGGAGGGCCTTGTAGCAGAGGTCGCCCCGTTTGGCGTTGGGATAAGCCCGCTGCAGGTTCTTGGAAAGATAGGTAAGTTTGTAGGTGGCGCGGTCAAGCGAGTAGATGAACTTGCCCGAGCGGTCGGAGAGAGCCTCGACCACCGCGCTGTTCTCGTCGGCTTTGCTCTTCTCTTGCAGGCCGATGATAAAACTCGAGGCCAAGCTGGCGTAACGGGAAAGCAACTCGCGCTCGACCATCGAGAGGAACTGGCGTTTCTCGAAGCCGGTGAAATAGATGAAGCCGCGCTTGAGGCCATCGCTCTTGACGGCGGCAAAGTAGAAGCTCGCGATGCCAAGATTCCCTAAGGGCGCGCTGAGGGAAGGCGGCAGTTCGTTCACGTCGCTGCTGGAAAAGAAGACATCCTTGAGGGCCTCTTCGTAGAAGGGGTCGATGGCGGAGGCTTTGATGCGCTCGCCAAGTTTGGAGAAGGAGGCGCTGGAGGGGTCCTTGTGGGATTCGAAGACGAGGTCATACTGATCCGTCTCTAAGTAATAGGAAAGGAAGCCGGCCGCCGAGAAGCCGATCTGGCTCGCGAGCCAAGCCCCGTATTTGCGAAGGGCTTGAACGGCCTCCGAAGAGGAGGTGGCTTTGCCATAGAGGGCCTCGTAGTTCTCGACCGTGGCGAAGTAGATGATCCGCTTGTTGTCCTCGGTCAGGATGGCGTGGGGGTAATAGACCTTGCTGATGTCGGACGTGATGGAGACGCCTTCGGATTTCTTGAGTTCGAGGAGGCCGTCGTCGATAAGGGAAGTCAAAGGAACGTAGGGGTAGACCGCAGCCCCGACTTTGCAATAGGAAAGATTGGTGATGTTGGTTCCTCGGTTGGCTTTGAGGGATTTATAGCCCGACACCAGGCGTTCGAGTTTCTCGCGGAGGGCGCGGAACGAGGAAACTTCGCGGTCATAGAGGGCAAACGTCGTGTCGTTGTAGAGTCCAACAAGGGAGGAGGGGAAAGTCTCCATGATGGCCTCGTGGAGTTCGCGGAGGGTGGACGGGTCGGCCGCCCCATCGCCAAGGGACTGAATGAAAACGAGGGCGCTCCGGAAGTTGAGGTTCCGCTGAATCTCGTGAGGAAGGTGATCGTTAAACTCTGGGAAAGGCAAGACGACTCCGGCGGCGATGCTTTCGTCCACCTGGCGGTCGGTCTCGCTCGTCTTATAGATGAAACGCAGGGACGAATAGGAGTTGATGGTGTTATTGAGGGAATCTTGGAATTGGTCGAGGCTCGGCGAATAGTGACGGGTGGAAAGCAGCTTGATGTCCCCGTGGGCGAAGTCTTTGAGTTGCCCCGTCATCTCGGAAAGGGAATCGTCGGCCGCTTTGCCATAGGTTTGGATGGCCCGGAAGCCGAAGATAAGCAAAGCTACGACGAGTATGGCAATCAAAACGCAAAGGATGACCAAGAGAACGTTTAAGCGGAATCCGACGGCGAGAGGAACTCCTACTGCCGCCAAAACGAATAACCCAAGCAAAAGCCAGAAAAGAGGCCGCAGCATCTTGAGCAAAGCCAGCGATGAGGCCGTCAAGTTCAGGTTGATTCCTTTTTTACCCTGTTTGCTCATCGTTCCTTCTCCATGATCATGCGGGCGACGATTTGGCCAAGGATCGGCATGACTTCGAGGCCTTTGCGGATGTAGTTGAGGCGCTGCTCCTCTTTGCCGATGCGCCAAGCGACGGCTTTGAGGGTGAGCAAAGTCACGTGGGCCACGGAGCAAGCCAGAGCCACCCCCGCGCCGGAATTGTCATAGGCCATGAGGCCTTCTTCGCTCAGGAACCGTTCGGCCACCCGGTTTTCGAGGGGGCCGGGTTTATCGATGAACTCGTTGCCGGAAATGAGATAGCCGCGTTGCACGTAACGGTCGCTCACGAGATAAGCGGTGTGTTCCGCTTCTTCGTTAAGGCCATAGTCGCTCACAAAGAAGGCCGGCTGTCCCGGGATCTGTCCGAACTTGGTGCCTTTGCTGGCCGAAAAATCGACGTCCGAAAGATAGTAGCGTTCCGGAATGAAGATATCCCCTTGCCGGAGTTGGCTCGAGAAGCTATAGACCATGCCGATGGAAATCACGAGATAAGGCTCGAAACGGGCGCAGATGAGACCGGTGATGAGCTCGGCGAGATAGACGCTGTCGCCGGTCGCGGCCACCACGGCTTCCTCGCGGGAAATCGTTCCTTTGTAGCAAACGACGGAGCCGAGCAAAGGCAGCGTTTCCTGCACCGTCATACGGTTACGGAAGTAAAGGATGTCGTCTTCGGTCACGCCTAAGATCGCGATCATACATCCCCCTCCGTTTTCTTACTATCTATGGTAACCCCATTTTCGTCTTTGGAGGGCTTTTTGCGGAGATTTACGATCGGATTGAAGGGTTCTTTCTTCCGAGCGGCGGTTTTGAGGGAACTAGGAAGAGGATCGATAAGGTTCGCTGAAGAGTCCTCCGCGGAGGAGTCAAGCGGCGCGGGCACGAGAATCAGGGCCGGAGCGCCTTTATCATTAGGCACTTGCCGGTAGGCATTGCTGGGTTCGACGGTTTCCTTAGCTGAAGAAACGGGAAGCGGCTCGGGTTCGGGGGCCAAAGGGGCTACCGAAACAGGGGTAACCGGAGTCGAAACGGCTTCGGGGGCTTTCGCCACCTCGTTAACCGTAGGAGCGACGGGTTCCTGCAAATCGGAGCCGCGTCCTCGCTTGAGATTGGAACGCGAAATAGCCCGGGCTTCCTCGGGCGAAAGGTACTCCTCTTCTTCGGCCGGAGCGGTTTCGACCTTCGGCTGCACGATGGAATCGGGACGGGGCGAAACCTTATGGTCGTGGAGGAAACGGACGTAATCGAAGCCCGATAGCGGACGAGAATAATAGAACCCTTGGATGTTGTCGAGTTTGAGGCTTTGGAGAATCTGCGATTGGCGTAAAGACTGAACGCCTTCCGCCACCACGTTCATGCCCAGGCTGTGCCCGAGATCGATGACCATCCGCACCATGCTCCGGCCGCGCTCGTTGACCTCGATGTCGTCGATGAAGGTCTTATCGACCTTGAGGGTATCGAAGGAAATACGCTTAAGAGAGGCGAACGACGAATAGCCGATGCCAAAGTCGTCGATGGCGGTCATGAAGCCGCTGCGGCGCAGTTTCATGATGATGTCGCTGATGAAGATGGAGTCTTTGGCCGCGATGGATTCGGTCAACTCGATTTCAAGAAGCCGCGGGTCGATGTTGTGCTTCTTGACGGTGCGAAGGAAATACTCGAGCAAGCCCGGGTTATAGATGGTTTTGCGGGAGAGGTTGACGGAGATGGTCAAAATGGGGACGCCCGCCGCGCGCCATTCGTCAATGTTCCGGCAAACGTGCTCGAACACGTAATAGTCGATGAAGGTAATGTTGCCGCTCGCCTCGGCGAAAGGAATGAAGAGAGAAGGCTGGAGCAGGCCGCGGGTGGGGTGATGCCAGCGGATCAGGGCCTCGGCTCCGTAGAAGCTTTTGTCCTTGAGGCGGTACTTCGGCTGGTAATAGATTTCGAATTCCTCTTTTTGTAAGGCGCTATCGAGCTCGATGGCCAAGTCGCGTTGGGCTTGGTTATGGGCCATCATCTCCTGGTTATAGACCACCACGTCATCGGTAAGACGGCTGGCGGCGTTGAATTTTTGGGCGAAGGTGGTTTTCTGGAAGCTTTGGTCGATGGTGTCTTCCGGCGTGAATAGATAAGCTCCGATGAGAATTTTGACTGAGGGAAGGGCGGCCGTTTGGTGCAATTTCTCGGCGATGTCGACGGCGACGTCTTTGAGCTCGTCATAGAAGGCATCGGCGTTTTCGGTGTCCTTATAGACAAAGAAGCCATCCAGCATGTTGTAGGCATAACGGCAATCGGGCTTGGAGCCGAAACGCCAGGAGATGCAGCCTAAGCACATCTCGTTGATTTCCCGCACGGTGTCGGAACCGTAGAGGGTTAAAAGTTCGGAGTTGATGTCTTTGACAACGATGGCGGCCAGGATGCCATGAAGTTTGTTCCGTTTGGCCTTTTTTGTGAGGTAGCTCTTGAGGTTGGCCTCGGTAAAGACGAACCGTTCATTGGAAAAGAACTCGTTAGAAGAGCGCCTTTCCTCGATGAGCCGTTGGCGGAGAGCTAAGAGGATGGCAATGGAGGCGCTAAGGAGAAAAAGGAAGATCCCATCGAGGAAGAAAAGAAGGGAATACGTCGCATCGAGGGGCTTACCGAAGTTCGGGTAGACCAGCAAAATGACGGCCCCGATGAGGCCAAACAGGAGCAACGAAAGGGCGATCCAAAGGAAAGTGGCGAGCCGTTGCAGCTTGTTCTTCTTCATTTGCCGACGGCCTCCCGTTCCTTTTTGAGGCGGGCCTTTTCTTCTTTCTTCGCCCGGGTCAGTTCTTTCTCGAACTTCGCCTTCTCGCGGTTGACGGCTTCCTCGATCTCGTGTTTCAGTTCGACCTTGTAGCGGAATTTCTCTTCGTAAAGAAGGCGCGACCGCTCGTCTTTCGGATCGATGCCGGCGGCGGCCATAGCATCATTGACTTCCTTCTGGAGTTCCTTTTCCTCTCTCCGGCCTTCGCGGAAGGCGTCGATGCCCTCCCAGATGGCGATGAGGCCGAGCGGAATGAAAACGGTGACGGGCATGAACCACGTCTGCTGGGTGGAGAGAATGAAAGCGCCAAAGGCGGGACTATGGGTCACCAAGGTGCCTTTGTAGTATTGCTCATGGACGACGTTGCTCACCTCCGGATAGGTCAAAACCGTTGAGACATTGTAATGGCTTTGCGGATTGTCGCCGAAGCAATAGAAAATGAGGTCATTCGGATCGGTCCGGTCGATGTCCATAACCCGGTGGGTGACGATTTGCTCCGTTGGCGTGGCCCCTTTGCATTCCATGTCGAGGAAAGTGATAACCTGCCCGACCTGCACGTCTTCGGGATCGAAATGCTTGATGACGATGCCGTCGCCGACGGCTAAGGAGTCGGGATTGCTCCCAACCATGGAATCGGTTTTGACATAAAGGAAACTATAGCCGAACAAGGAGGGAATCCCGTTTTTCTTCTCGGTGACCATCATGGAGATTTCCGCGCCCAAAAGAAGGACGATGAAACCGCCGAGAATGCCAGTGATGAGGTTATCGAGCCATTTTTTCATTACTTGTCTCCCTCATCATCGCCGTCTTTCGCCATCGGAATCGGGGCTTTACCTTGGTTGAGGCCAAGGGAACTAAGGCGTTTCAAATGCATGTAATCGATGCGATGATCGCGTAAAGCCTCGGACTTAATGCGCTTCCGCTGAGCGGCCAAAAGGGCTTTCTCCCGAAGGAGAGCGTCGGAGGCTGATTTCTCTTTTTTCTTCTGGGCCCGGCGAGCATCCGCTTCGACGAGGCGTTTGGCCATCAAAGCGACCTTTTCTTCCCAGGCGGCGAGCTGCTTTTGGCGCTCCTTGCGGATTTTGGCGTTTTTGGCTGCCTCGGCGAGCTCTTCGGCCTTGGCGATTGCGGCCTCATGGGCGCGTATCTCTTCTATTTTCTGAGTCTCGTCCCATTCGTCGGCGGTCTTCTGGCTCTCTTCCTGCCGGATCTGCTCCGCCGTCTTGGGGGCCTGGTTTCTGGCCCGTACCTCTTTCTCGTACAGAGGGAATTCGTGATAGGCGTACTTCTTGTCGAGGAAAGTCTCGTCCTCGAGCGAAAGGCGGATTTTCGGCAAGAGGGCCTTCTTCTTGACTTCCTCCGGCGGGACCTCGTCGAGGTCGGTCAAATGGGTCTCAAGGGTCAGGATCTGAGCCAGAACCAAAGAGTAGACCTCCTCGGCGTACTCGTCGCTGAAGGGATGGTTGGTTTCGTCGACGTTGAAGGCGACGCCGAGGCGATCGTATTTGTCGATGAAGCACCACAGCTTATAGGCGGCCTTGTAGTCCGGGTGCTTGACGATCAGGTTGGTTTGCTGGACGGGGTTACGGACCGGACGGGCATTCGACATGTTCTTCATGAAGATCGACTTGTTGTAATAATTGAGCTGACCGCGGATCTTTTTGACCTTGGCCAAGATCTCTTCGTTCTTCTTCTCGTTCACGTCGGTCGAGGGACGCGAGAACTTGACCCGGGAGTCGACTTCGTAGGTGACGTCCTTAAACTGGCTGACCGAGTGGACGACGAGGATCTCGCTGTCGCGGGCATCGAGGTGATCCATGATGTAGGTATAGCGGCGCATGACGAATTCGTTGACCTTCTGGATGAGGGTCATGACGAAGCGGTTTTCGTAAATTTGGAAATCCTCTTCGGTGTTGACGGAAAGGATCTTTTCCGGCTCAATCGAACCATCACTGTTGACCTTGCGGATGAACTGGGTATGGCTCGCGAGGTGGGCGATGGATTCGGGGGAGACGCGCTTAGCGAGGGCCGCGATGACGACGTCGCCTTCCTGCTTGATGAAGTTACGGGGGTTCTTGACGATTTTGTCGAGGTGGGGGAAGGCCGTTTCGAGAGCGTTAACCCAAGCCTCGTCGAACATCTTGCTTTCGAGGCGCTTCTTCTGGAACACGAAGTTGTCGACCGATTTCTTGATGGTTCTCTCTAACGTCGAAAAGGAGGAATTCCCGCGGAGGAAACCCACCTTTTTTAGGTAGAGGTCATGGAGATTTTTTACGGTCGTTACACTCATGGTTTTTCTTTCGCAATATTCCTAAATTCGCTTCCTTAGGCGTTCATCTTTAGGAAGTACTTGATCTTGTCGCGAGTCAGCGGGAACTCGGTTTTGCCAAAGAGGCGGGTGAGCTGATGGTCGAGTTCGGCGAGCTCGTTGCGAAGGAAGGAAAGGTTGAAGGTCTCAAATTTCTTCATGACCTTGGTCGAGAAGATGTAGTCGATGGCGTCGTACTCTTTTCCACCGCAGGCGACGAAAATCGGGACGAAGCAGTTCATCTGCTTGAGAATACGGTTGCCGAAGGCGAGGTGGAAGTTTTGGATGACGAAAGTGTCAAGCTCGTCAAATTTTTTAAGGGTGACCGGCGAGATCGGGTTGGCCGCTTTGGCGTCGGCGAAGAGCTTTTCGAGGTAGTTGGCCGGCATCGGAAGGGCCTCGGTAAATTCCTTTTCGAAGGCGATACCTTTGTTCGAGAAGAAAAGCGACATGGCGCGGTCATAGACCTTGTCGGTGATGGTGAAGGTCGAGTCATCGTTATTGGCGGTTCCGACGAACCAGATGTTCTGCGGGATCAGGAGCTTGCCGTCTTCGAGGTGCTTCGGGTCGTCCGAGCGGTTCGAGGCGATGAGGTTGATTTTCCACTCGGCGGTGTTCGGCATTTCCATGATGGAGAGGAACTCCGCGAAGTAGTACTCGATACGGGCGAGGTTCATTTCGTCGAGGACGATAAGGTTGGCGTCTTGGCGGTAGGTGGCCTCATAGACGGCGCGGAGGAAATCGGTCTCCGTGAACTTTTTCGTGAAGTCGTTGTAATAGCCGAGTAACTCGGAACGGTCACGCCAGGAAGGCTGGACGGAGCAGATGGCGGCGGGGTTTTTGAAGAAGCGCCCGAGGGCGTAGGGCAAAGAGGTTTTGCCGGTGCCAGAAATGCCTTCGAGAATGATGATGTGGCCCGTACCCATGGCAGAGAAAAGGACGCGCATGGTGTCGATGGTGTAATAGAGGCCAAGTTGCGAGGCCGCGAACATGCGGAAGCGTTTGCAAATATCCTCCAGGCTCAGCATTTCCTCGGTCTTCATGATGACCTTGGTGTCGAGCTCGGCATATTTGCGATCGACTTGGACGAGACGGGGGAAGCGGGCGTTAGCGAGGGTCGGGTCGTCCTGGACCTGATCGTCCTCGTTCTTGCCTCCCGCGGCGGCGTTAAGGACATCCTCGGGTTTCTTGAGGCCGAGCTGCCCGACTTGAAGGGCGAGAACGCGATTCTTTTCCTGAATGGCGTTATAAAGCTCGACGTTGAGTTTTTCGACTTCGTCTCTCAGGCGATCCTTGTCCACTTGGGTCTTATAGAACTTCACGTATTTCCTAATGAGCCAGAAGAGCAAAAAGAAGAGGGCGCCGATGAGGGCGACGAACAGGATGGTGAAGATGACGAACATGACCCAACCGCCACCGCCAAAACCGCTGGAATAAGCCCGAAAAATGCTGTCGTACTGAGTGAAATCGCCCCCGACGAAGGTCCACGGATCCACACAGCTGCGGTAAAACCACTTGCCGAGATTATCGAAAAAGGTTGCCAGGAATTCCTTAAGGAAATTGAAGAAATCGGTCATGGTGTTAGTCCCTCCTAATCGACCTTCGGCATCATTAGGGCCGTGAAGACGATGTTCATGTTGAATGAGGAAGCGGAAACGGCTTGGACGGTATCGTAATCCCAGCCTTCGACGTAAATGGTCAAAAGCACTTTCTTCGGTTGCCCCGCGTAGCAGTAGACGAGCGGGCGGCCCACGCCGAGGCGTCCACCGCCTTCGGGAGCCATCATCTCAGCGAGGGTATAGGTCGTCTCGGTCGCGATCTTGAGGCCACCTAGGCTTTCACTCGTAGTCACATCGAGGGGACGGATCCCTTCTTTGGTCGCGGCGTTGAAGCAGGTGTTGGTACCTTCATATTCCGTATCGGCCGTTGCGGCAGGTCCGTAATACAGGGTGGGGTTGTCACTTCGATTGTAGTCGCCATAGATGACTTCGGATTCCGTTTCGGCATCGAAGTCATAATAGCCGTCGAAAGGGGACAAATCGAGCCGGCCCCCGAGGGCGGTGTGCGAACTGACGGGGACGTTCGGCTCAAAGATCTTGAAACCGTATTCTTCGCTAAAGAAGCTGACGCGGGAGCAGTAGGCGATCTGATTCAAGTCCAGGGGCTGGAGGTGAAGCTTTTTAGCGGCTTTGAGGTTTTCGTCGGTGTTGGCGGTGAAAGAGGTTCCGGCATCCAGGTAGATGTAGCCGTCCTCCGAGGTTTCGAAGAAGAGGGGGAATTGGAGAAAGCCCGAGTGGGCCACGAGATTCCCTTCGATGGGGTCGGTGTGAAGAACCGGCAGGGTCCCTTCAAAAGTGGTCGATGGGGTGAGCCATTCGCTTTGGAAACCAGAGGTCACCGGGAAGAAAGCGCGGCTGGGTTCGAAGCCGATCTCCCGCTGCAGGATGTCGGAGTCGACGTCCGTGTAGAAGGTTCCATCTTCGGAAAAACCGATCTTGATGCCTTCGAGGTCTTTCCCGAAAGCCATGGTCAAATTGTTGACGATGAGGTTGTTGGAGATGTCGAACCAGGCCACAGTCGAAGTCACGAAGACCCCAAGCGTCAGAGTAAACAAAACCAATCCCGTCGAGAGCAGACGAAGATTGCTGGGATCTTTGTAATTTTTGAGCTTAAGGATTTTGATGATAGTTGTGACCTTAGAGAACCGAGAAAAACATGGAGAAAGAAACGTAAGCTTGTTCGGGGGCTGAGCCCGAGCAATCGGGATCCCAGCCTTCTAGCCACATGGCGACGGTATAGCGATATTCTTTTTGGCTGCCAAGGAGGTAGTTCTCATCCAAGACGACCTTCTCGCTAAGAAACGTCTCCGACGCGGCTTTGTTTTCGTCTTTGGTGGCGTTTTCATAACTGACGAGTTCCGGATTCACGCCGTCTTTAGAGATCTTGGCGTAAGTCCGGCACCCGTGAGTCTGAGCGCTTTCGTCACCCGCGATGACTTTGTTGTCGTAAATGCGTAAACGCACGATGTCGACTAGCGAAACGGCTTGATTGATGCCGTTTCGGTAGGTATCGATGTTGACGGTTAGATTGAAGAGGGAGTCCTCTGTGCCCACGTTTTTCACGTAGAAGGTGTAGGCCATGTACTTCCCGACCGTGTATTCGGGGTGCTTCTCAGAAGTGAAGTACCCGTTTTTGGCTCCGCCGGTGGAATTGTCGATGACATCGTCATCCGGCAAAAAATCGGCATAGGTGGTCGAGGCGTTTTCAAGGCCGGTGGCCTTTAGGTACGACGTCTTCTGGTCAAAGGAACCGTCGGTGTCCATCGTCAAGTCGGCTTTTGAATCGATCTTGACGGTGAACTGACCGGAGGTATTGCCAAAGAAGGCGACGAGACCGAGAACGGAACAGCCAATTGAACTGACAGTTAAAACCGCGAGGGCGATGCGCTTCTGCTTGTGGCGCCTCACATAAGTCTCGTTAGGTATCTGCCGGTAAGCTCTCTTGAGGTCTCGAGGATCATTGCCCGCCGGGCCCTTTTTCGGGTCGATGGTGGTCGGGGCAGGATTCTTCGCTGCATTTGCGCCCGTAGGCGTAGACACAGGCGTTCGAGCGCTCTGGGGCGCAGGCGCGGGCGTTGCTGAAGAAAGCGCCTGAGCGCCCCCACCAGCCCCCGCATTCGCCGGAGATGTTTTTTGGTTGTTAAAATCAGGTTCAGATTTTGCCATAATGACGAAGTATACGGAAAAAAGGGCTACTCTAGTTTAAGAGTGAAACACCTCAAATCGGCTTATCAATGGACCAATAGCTCCGACCAAACTTGCGTTTACCATTAGAACACGTGAGTCGGGGCGAACGGTCTTCGACAAGATCTTAGGAACAAAAACCAGATAAGAAGCAAAGTTGCCCACCTTGCATACTATCCATTATTTGTTTTCATTCCCTGGCAACTGGCTACCATCTTGCGAAGGCCCTTTAGTTTTGTGTCGCCGGTTTTCGCCGGTTTTGCTTTTTACCAAAATAGAATAGTGCCTGCTAAACTTTTTGTCAAGAACCGCGCTTTCCTCCGATTTTTACAAATGAAAAAGCCAACCCTTTTTGGTTGACTTTTTTTCCTAATGAAGACGAAATCTTATTATTTTGTTTTCGGCTTTTCGACCGGTTTCTGAGCGGCTTTCATTTCGGCTTCGAGTTCTTTCTTCGCCTCTTCGCGGGCCTGAGCTTGGATGGCTTGGCGTTCTTCTTCGCTAAGGGCGCTCGGCTTTTTGGAAGCGTAGACGATGAGGTACACCGCATCCACTAAGAAGATAATGAAGACCGGAAGGACGATCGTGAGGAAGAACGGGGTCGGATTGTTCTGGAACCACGCGATGAAGGCTCCGTTTGTGGCGATCCGCTGCGCCGGAGAGGCGTTTTGAACCCAAGTCACGAGAACGATAATCGAGATTGTAAGGCAGAAAGCGAGGACAATGGCTTCAATGGCACCAACGATAATTACGATTTTCTTTTGTTCTTTATCCATATTTATTAGTCTTCTTCCCGGTTATTTTAGCACAGATTCCCCGAAGTCGATACTTATTCGTAATCCGCGAAGGGATTCATGAATCATCGAAGGAAATGCGCTTTTAACGTTTATGATTATATTCTACTAAAAACGTACTTTTCAATAAGACTTTTTCCCAGGACCTTAATCCACAGGTGTGACAATTGACCCAGCAAGTCAATCTTGCCTTGCATACAACTAGGTGTATTATAGGGATGTTTATGGTTCGAAGGTGATTGCCCCCACCGAGGATCATAGGCACATTGCTTAATTGCAGTGCGGTGTAACGAAAACCATTAGAATCCATCGCTATCACGAACTTGTTTCAAAATAGAGAGGATTTATTTTTTATGAAAAACAAGACTAAAGTCGTTCTTGGATTAGCCGCGGTCTTAGCCGGCACAGTCGGCGTCGCTGGTGTCTCCACCTTTGCTTGGTTCACCACGCAGAACACCGCTCAACTGGCTTTTGCCCATGCCTACATCAAGGCGAACAACGCCAACATCTCAGTCACCTATGCCGCTGTCGCTAACAACGGTATCACCCCGCTTACCGATGTCTCCACCGTCGGCAACGGCTTCAATGTCGCCTCCACCGTCGACGTCACCGATATCTCGGGCGACGGCATCAAATTCTACCGTCCGATCTGGAGCAACTTCGCTACCAAAACCGCTAGCGGCATCAGCTCCTACTCCGCCATCGGCGGCCACTATGTGAAATTCGGCGCCACCATCAAGAACGAAAACACCAACCAAGGCGTTTACGTCTACCTCGGCAGTGGCTGCTCCATCACTGGCAACACCGCTGATTCTCTTGACGCCACCGCCGCCGCGGCCAGCCGTATGGCCATTGTCGATCCCGATGGCGATTCCGGAAACGGATCGCTCATCTCCCATTGGCAAGCCGCTGCTGTTGACGGACGCACCTATTCTTTCTTGGCTCAAGGCGCTTCCGGAACCGATTCTGTTTACGGCGTTGACGCCTACAAGCTCGTCACCTGCAACGTGACCAACCTTCCGACTTGGCGCGTCGGTGCCTTCTCCAACCCGGGCACCAACCTCTATGTCGCCGCCGATGCTACTCGTAATGCTGCTAACGTCGTTGGCGGCACTCGCGCCGTTGGCGATGGCCAGATGGTTTGCTATCTCGCCAAATCTGGCACCAAGCGCGTTGACTTTGTCATGTGGGTCGAAGGAACCAACGACGAAGCCACTGATGCCATCATCGACCACAGCATCAAATTCAACGTTGAGCTCTTTGCTCTCACCGATTCTCTTGACACTGGCGACTGAGTTTCTTAACCGCTAAAGTCAAAAACCCTCGGATCACTCCGAGGGTTTTCTTTATGCTTGAAGCGGAGAAAGGGCAAGAAACCCTAGATATCTAGAAAGGAGACTCGGCCATCGGATGGGCGATAAAGTCTTTGATCTCCTGATCGCTCAGGATGTAATAGGACGAACGGGATTTCTTGGCGAGATACATCGCGCGATCGGACAGGCTAATGAGGAACAAAGGAGAAGTGAGGCACCAGCTTGCCTTGATGACGCCGGCGGAGAAACTCATGCCGGTCTTATCGCTCACGGCCAAGGCGAAATGGGCCTGGACTTCGTCAAGGTATTTGCGGACGAAGGACTCGCTGCAATCGCGGGCGATAACGACGAACTCATCCCCGCCGAAGCGGTACGGATCAAAGGATTTGAAGCGATCTTTTTTGAGGACGTCGGAAAAACGCTTGAGGATGATGTCGCCGACATTATGGCCGTAGACGTCGTTAACGAGTTTGAAGTTGTTGAGGTCAATGAAGATCACATAAGACTTATCGTCGAGGGGCAGAGAATTGATCTCCCGAAGGCACACGTCTTTGTTCTCAAGGCCGGTCGTGCTGTCGACCGAGGCTTTTTGGGCTAAGCCAGTAACAAAGGATTCAAGGATTCGTAACCGTTTCATGGCGACGAGGAACACGCGTTGATCCGGGACGTAGGAAAGGAAGCAAGAATAAAGAAGGTAGGCTTTTCCGGCGAAGAAGGTCAGTTCAAATTCGAAGAAGTCCTTCTGTCCTTGCCGCAAAGCTTTCGCCATGGCGAGGCACCGCCGATTGGAGAAGGCCCCCACCGGATCGACCCCACTGAGATCTTGATAGGCAAAAGTGGAAAAAGAAATCGAGCCCTTCTTCAGTCCCAACTCAGCGATGTCGCCGGAGAGAAACTGAAAGGGATCGATAAAGAGCGAAGGGCTGTCGGGCAAGAGAAAGAACACTGATCCATCTAGGGCATGCTGACCAAGGACGTTCTTGGCCAAAAAATCGAGTTTTTTGTCTTTGATGTCGGCCATTGTTACAGAGATCCCCTTGTCCCTTCTGTTTTCTCATTTAGAGTAGAGCAAAACCGCCATCCAGTCAATGACTTCCGGCTTCTTAATTAATGCAAATTAAGTCACTTAGTAACCTTTTTCGGTCTTTTCATGGGGCTTTTCAGCCCCGAATCTAAATAGTGGTAACTAGTTCCTGTCAGACAAATCCTTCATCGTTCAGGGGCTCGTGATGCCATATTTATGAAAAAAGTTTTCATGAGGTCCAATTTACCAGCCAAATCAATCGTCGATTCTTTTCTAGTGCAAGGAAGGCGTTAATAAAAAGTCATAATTGAGGATTAATGAATATTAGGTCGTAACTAAAATATAGAACATGCTTTTTTTCAATAAGCCAGAAAACACATTGGAGATGATGGCGTTTCTAATGTTGTATACCAGTTAAACCCTCGTACATCGAGGCATCCCAAGGGAAGCATTTCCAAGTGTTGGCGTGTAGCCGGTGCATCTCCTCGGTAAGCAAGAGAAGTTTGCCCACGCAGGGGGTGTCTGGGAAGAGCTCCACGTATTCTTCTCCGATATAGAGACCGAAATAGGAAGTGTCGGTCACGATCACGAGAGAGAAGACCTCGAAGTAGTTGAGATCAAACGAGTAGGGCTGACCATCTTTAAGGCCCTTGAAATGAACACCTTCGTGGTCGATGGAAAGGAGGCCTTCGCCCCTTAGTTCGGTGGTCTTCTTGTGTTTCAGATAGTGGTATGTCGGAAGGAAGCCGATCTTAGCCTTGACGGAATAGGAGAATTTGGGATCGTTACGAATGTCTTTGATGATGGCGGCCCGTTCCTCTTTCACCCAGGCGGAGGGCGAAACGGGAAACACGCAATCCTTGTCGAAAGGCTCGAATTCGTAATAGTCGTTCATCTTGGCCCCGTTGCCGCAGTGGCTGCAGCGGATTTCGTTCCCATGGGCCTCCATCGTGAGATCGCTCCCGCACTTCGGGCAGCGATAGCAGATTTCGTTCAGGTGCTCGCAGATGCGGCCGCCGGTTTCCCACCGAACGTGGTTTTGCTGTCCCCACTCATAATCGTCACCCTTGAAGGCGAGGTTAATACGGTCTTCGATTTCTTCTTTGCTAAGTGAGGCCAAATCCGCGCTTGAGAAGAGAAGCGACATCTCGGCGTCGCAGCGGCCCACCCTCTCATCGAGGCAGACTTTGGTGTTAGCGAGGTACTCCCCTCGCATCTGGAGGAAATAGACGGGGACCCCGAAATGCTTCAGCAGATGCCCGGTGCCACCGACGATGGGTTGGTTTGTCCCATAGATCGAACTCATGCCCTCGGGGGAAAGAGCGACGCAGCCGCCTTCCTTGATGATGCTCATCATGGCCTTAATACCAACGACATCTTTGGCGTAGTTCTTCTTCGGAAGGATGCTCATTAGCTTGAAGGGAAAGGCCAGGTGGCTGCGGAAGAATTCGTTATAGCCGGCGAGAACGTTCATCCTCTTCGGATAGGCCGCTTCGACGAGGTAGGCGTGGTCGATCCGGGAAAGGTGGTTCCAAATGAGGAAGCAAGGTCCTTGGCATTGGTTGATGTCGTCTTTGATGACGATGTTCGGGTGGTACTTATTGAGGATGAGGACGCGGGAGAGAAGGTGATAGAGCCAATAGAGGAAGCGGCTCGGACGATGGAATTTCCTTTCGTAAAGCTTCTGCTCAATGGTCTTTTTCATGCTCTCGGCTCCTTACTGGTGCTAGGGAAATTGTAAGTCAAAGGCCCTTTCAAAACAAAAAAATACGTGTTTGGAGAACTTGAGGATCGGGAAAAGATTAGGAAGCCATATCGCCACTCTGATTCCCATCGTCCCTTTTGATTAAGCGGGGGCGCGACAAATCGATGGCAATGGCGCCAAGGGGAGCCGTTAAGAGAATGGAGACCACCGAAACCGAGAGGACGATGGTTCCGGCGAAAATAATTGCAGGGTTACCGAGACTGAGACCCAAATCGAGGAGTCCGCCCCCGATGGCGGCTTGGACAGTGGCTTTGGGGAGATAGGAAATCGCGACAAAAGACCGTTCCTTGAAGTTCAACCTCGTTTTCGTAAGGGAGAGGAAAACCCCGCTTATCCTAACGAGGAGAGACAAAGTCAACACCAAGAGAGCGGGCCATATGATCGTCAAAGCATAATCAATCTTGATCGAAGAACCCACGAGGACGAAAAGGAATATCTCAGCCACGGCCCAAACTTGATCGCATTTGGTCGCAAGTCGTTTGGCTTGCTCCGCCCTTCTCGCGAGAACGACTATACCGATCGTGATCGCTGCGAGCAAACTCGAGAAACCGAACCATTGCCCAAGAAAACTCTCCAAAAAAACCAGCCCGAAGCAAACTCCAAGGATCAAGGCGAGTTTCAGAGAATCCCGCATATGGATTTTCTTAAAAAGAAAGGAAAAAAGAAAGCCAATGACCAAGCCAAGCCCAACACCGCTTACCATTGAAATGGGAACATTGAGAAAACTCATTACGGAGACCCCATCGCCACTCTCAATCGTTAAAAAGGAGGTGTAGAAAACAATCATAACGATGTCGTCGCAACTTGAACCGGCGACGATCATTTGGGGAATCCCCTTTTTCGTTCCTTCGCCATTTTCCATCATTTTGACCATCCGGGGAACCACCACCGCCGGGGAGACGGCCCCCAAAACTGCGCCGAGCAAGAAGGATTCAAGAAAAGAGAGACCGAGGATGTAGTGACCAAGCAACCCTACCGCGCACATCTCGAGACAGGCCGGGAGAAAACAAAGGAGAATCGCCGGGCGGCCAACTTTCCGAAGATCGCCAAGATTGAGCGAGAGACCGGCCTTGAGAAGGATAACTAGCAAAGCGATTTTCCTCAATTCCGAAGAGATCACCATAATCGATTGATCAATGAGGGCAAATGAACCTAGCACGATCCCCACGACCAAATAGCCGATCAAAGCCGGCAGATGAATTTTCTGGCAAAGAAAGCCGACAATTCCCCCGCCCAGGACAATAAGAAACAATGAGAGGAAAAACATAAAAAGCCTCCAGGTTTCGATGCGTCTACGCACCGAAGATGCGTAGATGTCATCAGTCTCCTGAGAGGCGGTTTGATCTTTCCGATCCGGGAGAACATCATTCCCGATTGGATTACTATAAGCGTTTAATTCCCTAAAGACAACCACTCGAAAAAACGCCATTGAAATGCCGACCGAAAGGGAGAAGAAGGCCGAAGATGCTTACCTAGGGCCGGTAAAAGGGGCAACGCTCCTTGAGACATTGGGGGTTCTCGACGTGATAGTCGCACACGATCGAATTGAGTTCCATCGGGACGCCGTGTTTCTTTTTCATGAACGAGACGGCCTGCGATAGAGACAGGAAAGCGTTCCGTTTGCAGCACCGCGGCCCGCAGATTTTGCTCATGAGGTTAAGGACCGACGAGGTGTATTCCATGTGCTCTTTGTAGTGGTCGTCGGACGAAAGGGGCCCGGTTTGGTCGATGATGGAAAGAGCCGCGCCAACTGAGGAGACAGAACCGCAGACGCCCCAGTAACCGCACATGGCGCCCGGCATCGTGAAAGCTCGCTCAGCCAAAGCGTCAAGCGCACGGGCCAAATCGATGAGCCCGCCGGAGTTTCGATAAGCCGCCAAAAAGGCCGCACCATCGAGGAAATGGTGCTCCGGACCATGCATGCTGATCGCCTCTTCATCCATGATCGATCTCGCGATTTCGACGGGGTTTTTGGAGGTGGCCTTTAACGCTTTGGCCCGAATAATCCGATATTTTGCTTCCATGGAACAATTCATCGTTTTCTATCCTCTTTCCGTCTAGAAATGGAATAAGGTTTTTAAGCCGTTTTTCAGGATTAACGACTGAGTGCAAAGGCCGTTCTATTTCGTGCCAATCCACATGGCGTGCTCACTATAGGGCAAGAGGTAGTCGACGCCAAGGAAACGCTTGGCAAAAGCCACCCACAGGTCGCGTTCCTTTTTGCTGCGTTTAAGGAGATCCTTCTCGTTTGGGGCGAGAATCCCTTCTTGACCAAAGAGTATTTCTTTCCGGAGAGGGAATTTTGACATGAACGATTCGATATTGTACTGCGCGATGAAGAAGGCGTCGGTAAAGGCCCTCCCGGCGAAGTCTTTGTTGTCGATGACGGCTTTGGTAAAGGCGGCTCCCACCGCGTTCGTTGGGTCCAAATCGATGGGTAGGCATCCCGGGTTTTTGAGGTCGTAGATCACGCCGGCGAAACCGAGGATAAATGAAACGTACAGCTTGCCACCGGGTTTGAGATGATTACAGGCTAGCTTCACCGCCTGGATTCTCTCTTCTTCGTTAAGGAGGTGATAAAGGGGACCCATCAGGAAAACGTGGTCGTAGAGACCAAGGTCAAGATCCTCAAGGTCGAGGCAATTGGCGACGAACGCCTGTATCTTGGTCTTGTACTGACGGGCTTTCGCTTTAGCCAAACGGATGTTGCCTTCGCTGAGGTCCACCAAGGTGACCGGATGGCCCTTTCGCGCGTAATGGATGGAATAACGGCCTGGACCTCCACCGATATCGAGAATGGAGTCGCCTGGCTCAATAAAACGGTCCATCTCGTAAGTGGTGAAGATGAACTCATAGGGGTGTTCCTTCAGGCGATTCCATTCGTCTTGGGCGTGAATATCGTAGTGTTCTTTGACGGTTTCGATCATGGTGTCTCCTTGCTGGTTGGGGGCCGATTATCCCTAAGTATACCCGTCAATCCAGGATTTCGTCTTCACCTTTCAAAGACAACTGTCTACGCCCGCAAAGACCGACAACGTTAAATTCCAGTGTTTGTTAACTTTTCTACCTGCCATAAAAAACGCTCCAGTAAGGGTATGTTTGTTGGGTCTTCTCCGAAGGAATGTTAAAATTATCGGTATGTTACCAACCCTCGGTTTTATCGACATGTACTCCTTCATGATCGCCCTCGGAATCGTGGCCTGCTTCGTCTATCTCGAAATCTATTACCGGAAAAAGAAAGCCCCTCGCCTCCTCGTCAGCGCTTTCGAGATCAATGGGGTGGTCGCCATTGCCATGGGTTTCGTGTTCGCCAACCTCTTTCAAAACCTTTATGACTTCTTGGAGAACCCCTCCACGTTCGCCTGGAGTTGGTCTTTGACCTTTTATGGCGGCCTCATCGGCGGGGTTTTGTCCTTCCTTCTTGGTTACTTTTTCCTCATCAGAAAGAAGTTCGGCCCCCAAATGCGCGACTTGCTCGTGATCGCGCCCGCCTCCATCGCCGTGGCTCACGGTTTCGGAAGAGTCGGATGTTTCTTCGCCGGATGCTGCTATGGCCTTCCGACGGACAGTTGGCTCGGCGTGGAATTTCCTGGGATGGCCGAGAAGGTCTTCCCCACCAACCTTTTTGAGGCGATCTTTTTGCTTCTCCTCTCGGGGGTTTTGCTCTACTTAGCCCTCAAGAATGATTTCTCTTTTAACATGCCGATTTATCTGATGACCTACGGATTATGGCGTTTTGGCATCGAGTTCCTCCGGGGCGACCACCGCGGCTCTTTCGTCGGGTTCCTGTCCCCCTCGCAGTTCTGGTCCATCGTCATTTTTCTCGCCGGAATTGTTTATTTGGTTGCACTTCTCCTCCGCAAGAAAAAAGCCCTCACGGCCTAACTTATTCCCAAACGCAATATTGTTTGTGCATCCTGCTATGGCAAAGGTTTTTCTTTGGCGAAAAGGATCGGTCGCACCAAAAGGAAATACATCGACACGCCAACGGAGACGAGAACGTTGATGAGGTAGAAAGAAGCATCCCAAGGCAAAGGGAAAAGGCTGCTTGCAAGGGAACCGTTAAGGAAATCGAAGAGGAAATGAAAAGCGACCGCCCAGAGGATGTTGCCACTCACATCGTAAATTATCGACAAAAGAAGGCCCAAGAAGAAGCTGTAAAGAACTTGGAGAGCGGAAGTCCCAAGGGTTGCCCAGGACGTGGCGTTCAGCAAATGGGGCAAGGCGAAAATCAAAGAGCTGACAAGAACTGCCTTCCATAACGGCCATTTCTTTTTGCATTCAGAGTAGACCACCACCCGAAACACCAACTCCTCGCCCACCGCCACCAAAAAGTAAAGCAAAGCCGCTTTGAGAAGAGGAACCGGCGAGGAAAGCCCTAGTCCTGGCAACCCTTGAATCCAGGCCACCAGGAAATTCGACAGGCAAAGGAGAAGGAAAGGGCTTAAGAGCCAGATTCGCTTAGTGGGCCTAGAAAAAGAAGGCTGAGGCAAGAAACGTTTCTTTAGAAAAATGAAGGCGAACGGGAAGAAAGCCAGCCGGCAAGCGATCGTAAGCCAATAAACCAATTCAAGGTCCGAAAAGATGAGGGAGAAAGGAAAAGAACTGGTCAAAAGGAAGACCGCCACGAAAATGATCACGTCGCTGAGATGAGCCTTTGATCGCTCTTCCATAACACAACAAATCTATCACTAATTAGGAGTCGAAACCAAAGCGAGTTTCATCTAGGAAGTGGTAAGGGGCGGTCAAGGAAAAGAAGCTTCTCTTCACTCTGCCGAAAATCCGGAAATCTACGTAAGCAAACGATTACATTTTATGATAACATAAACATGAAAGAATTTTGGAAGCCAAAATATGCTTTTTATCGGATTGGATTTAGGGACGAGCGGGCTCAAAGGAACAATGCTGGACGAGAAGGGAACGGTGATCGACAAGATCACGATTGCCTACTCTCTTTCCATGCCCCAAATCGGCTATTCGGAACAAGACCCCTTGACGTGGCTAAACGCCGCCAAGGAGGCTATCAAGAAATTAAGCAAAGGTCGGGAGAAAGACATTACGGGGCTTTCCATCGCCGGACAGATGCATGGCCTCGTGCTCCTCGATCAAAACGACCAAGTGATCCGCCCCTGCATTTTGTGGAACGACGGGCGGAGCGTGGAAGAAACTGACTACCTAAATACCACCATCGGAGAGGATGTCCTTTTGAACCACACCGGCAATATCGCTTTCGCTGGTTTTACCCTCCCAAAACTCCTTTGGGTGAAGGCCCACGAGCCCGAGAATTATGCCCGGATTGCGAAGATAATGCTTCCGAAGGATTTTATCGCTTATCAGCTAACCGGCATTTTCGCTAGCGACTACTCCGATCTCAGCGGAACCCTCTTCTTCGATTGCGAGCATAAACGGTATTCTGAACGGATGCTCGAGATCGCCGGCATTACGGAAGAAGTTCTGCCCACGCCCTTTCCCAGCACCGCTTCGATCGGCTTGCTGAAACCCGAATTTGGGCTGCCCCACTGTCTCATGACCATCGGCGGAGGCGACAACGCCTGCGCCGCCATCGGAACCGGAGTCCTTGAGGATGGCGAGGCGATGATTTCCCTCGGCACCAGCGGCACGATCTTCTTGCCCACTTCAACCTTTCTCCTGCCAAAAGAAAGTTGCATCCATTCATTCGATGACGCCAACAATAATTACCATCTTATGGGTTGTATCCTTTCCGCCAGCAGCTGCAACAAATGGTGGCTCGGCAAGGTCTTATGCGAGGACGATTTCTCCGAATTCGCCATACCTCTCGAGAAATTGGGACATAACGACGTTTTCTTCGCTCCCTATCTCATGGGCGAACGGTCGCCCTATAACGACGTGAAGGTCCGGGGGGCCTTTGTAAACCTCAGCCTCTCCACCACCAAAGAAGAAATGAGCCAGGCCATCCTCGAAGGGATTGGCTTTGCCTTCAACGATTGCCTCATGGCCGCCCGGAAGTTAGGTCTTCCCGTCGAGGCGGTTCGCGTCTCCGGCGGCGGGTCCCGCAACGTGGCCATGCTTCACATCTTAGCCGATGTGCTCAACGTTTCCGTCGTTACCCTCAAAACCGAGGAAGGCCCCTCTTTTGGAGCCGCCATCCTCGCCATGGTGGGAGCGGGCCTCTATCAGGATCTCGCCACCGCCACAAAGGCGATCGTGAAGATCAATGAAACCATCCTTCCCGATCCGGAAAGAGTGACGCTTTATTCCAAGAAGTACGAAACCTTCCATAAAATCTATCCGTTGTTGAAACAGCTCGAGAAGTAATGCCATCGGCAGGGAGTCCCTTATGGTTACAATCAACGATGTCGCCAAATACGCCGGGGTCAGCAACGCCACCGCCTCGCGAGCGTTGCGCAAGATCGGCAGTATTCGGCCGTCCACCATCTTAAAAGTCGAGAAAGCCGCGGAAGAACTCGGCTTTATCATCAACACCACGGCCCAATCGCTAAAAACCTCCACCCGCAACCGCGTCGGTCTCATCGTCGCGGATGTGAACAACGACTACTACCACACTTTCGAGGCCTCGATCCAAGATGCCCTCAAAAGCATGAACTACCAACTGACCATCACGTTTTCGAGCGAGAACCCCGTCGACGAAAAGAAAAGTTTCCAGACTTTGATCGGCCTCGGGGCGGCTTTTATCTTTTTCACTCCGACCTGCTGCACCAACGAGGAAATCATCGACATCGCCCGCAAGAACGGGATTGAGGTCATCCAACTCTTCCGCAAGATCTACCCGAACCTTCCTAGCATCATCAACGACGATGAAGGCGGAGCCTATCTCGCGGCCCAGCATCTCTTGTCCGAAGGCTGCCACAAACTCTTGCTCCTCGACGTCGATTACGCCTACCTAGACCACGACATCGTGACCCCTAACCGCAGCCTCGGGTTCCGTAAAGCCCTAGAAAACGCCGACGAAACGGTGCTTTCGAAGATCCTCCGGCTCAAGATTGGCCATTACGATGAAGAAGCCATTTACGCGGCTCTAGCCGACTTTCAGCCCGACGCCATTCTGGCCGCCAGCAACGACTTCGGCTACAGCGTGCTCCGCTATTTAAAAAAGCATCGTCTCCCGACGAAGCTAATCGTTTACGATGACAACCGTTGGTGGGAGGCCCTCGAAGTCTCCGCCGTCCATCAAGACTTCGAAACTTTAGGCGAAGCCGTCTCCTCCTTCATCAAGAAAAAAGAACGGGGCAGCGAATCCATCGTCATCAAAGAAAAGCTGAGCCTCCGGTAGTTAGAAGAGGTTCCAATACGGTGTAAGTTTTTCGATCGAGAGATTGCTTACTTTAGTCTCGCTATCGCTAACGAGATAGGCGTCATACGGTTCGTTTTTCATTCCCGTGTGGGCCGAAAGACCATATTCGTCGTCAACGAAGGCTTCGATAAACTCGCCATCATTCGCGAAAGAGAGGTCATAGGAATCCTTAACGGGGATTTCGATCTCGCTGTTGTTGACGTGGGAGGGGTCCATAGGCGAAGTGACCATAAGATAGGCTTTGCCATCTTTTTTCTTGATGGAGAGAAGAAAGTCCCGGTCATTTTGCCGGAAAAGATAGGAAAACTCGGACGCTCCGTTAAGCGAAAGGTGAAGGGAAACGAGGTTCCTTTCGAGGCTCTTCGCAAGCGAGGTTTCGGCAGGTCCGACATTCAAAGAAGAAAAGGAAGCGATGTTCCCGTAATCGAGTTTTTCCCTTAGGCCCGGATCCATCCGACCTCCCAGAGTTCCGTCCGCGTGTTGGACGATCTGCCGCGGGAGATTCAAGTACCCGCCCCAAGGCGTCCAAGGCATTGTGTTGTAAGTCCGGGGAATCCAACCAAAAGCGTAATTCTTCTCGCCGACCCCAAAGACTCGCGCCGCGCATAAGTCTTCCCCATCAACGAAGGAAAAGGGCTTTTTGGAAAAGTCGATGTCCATGATTTCTTCGTTTTCTTCGCCCATCCAATACTGGAGGGGCCCAACTTGGTGGGCGGTGTTATAGGCCACTGACGTAAAGGCATACCACCGCTTGCCGATTTTCTTTAGGCCTGGGCATTCGGGAAGGTTGCGGGAATAGGAAGCGATGACGTTTCCGACCGGATTCCAATCGAAACCCATTTCGTCGTTGCTCTCGTACACCACCAAATCGCTGGTCTGCGCCTCACTGTTAAACTCGTGATAACAGCCAGCTATAAGAAGATAGCGTTTGTTTTCCTCGTCATAGATAAGGGAATGGTCGCGGATGCCGAAAGCGTATTTGTTCTTGTCAATGTAGCGGGAGCAATCCCTAATGAGGGCTAAGTTCCCGTTTTCTTTGTAATGGTTCCACACGGCATACTGGTTTTCTTCTGGCACGTTCGTGTAGTTGAAAAAATCCGAAGAAACATCGAGGGAATTCAAATAGTTGCCCCCGCGAGCGTCATCCGAATGAAGGTAATAAAGATAGAGCTGTTTGGCCTCCGCGTCATAGTAAGGGAAGAGGTCGCCATAGTATTTGCCTTCCGGCGTCAAATGATAAAGGGAGTAGTCGGCTTCTCCCTCATATACGATTGAAGGATTAAAGGACGCCCCGATGTCGCCTTCTAGCGAAAAATCGAGCCGATCGCCAAGCGAGACAAGGGCTGTCGTCTCATAGAAGCGAAAGTCGCCTTTTTGGACGGAAGTCTCAGAAAGGAGAACGCCGTTATGGGAAACGCTTAATTTACCCGAGCCGCTTTCGACGGAGATGTTGCCATAGATATGTAGGGAGCCAGCCCGCTGGGCCACATAGCGGCGGACGGCGCTAGAAGAGGGCGCCGCCACCGCCGTCTCTAGGGAAAAGGACGATCCGTTGCCTCGAAAAGACGAGGACAGCGAATCAAATGACATTTCCGATAGGACGCCAGTAGCGGCGTTTTTCTCGAGATAGAACCAGGAATTGTAGCCTTGACGGGTGTTCCCGCGGTAACCATAGGAGGCCGAGAGAGCCGAATAGGCCTTTTCCGGGTAGGTCGTCGAAGAGCTTTGATAGAGCGATGAGTAATCGAAAGCATCCGGGCTAGGGGCGCTGCTTCCATTCGAGCACGAAGCGACACCGAAGAGGAGCGAACAAACCATAACGAGGATACTTCCTTTGCTCATAGCTTACCTAGTCTTGGGCTTTTTTGCGACGAATGGCGAAACCGATAATGGTGACGAGAGCGAGTCCCGCTAAAGCCCCACTGGTTCCGATGATGCTACCGGCGCAGCCGTGGCCCGTCGTTCCGCCCGAGGAAGAGGATCCTGAGCTCGAAGAGACGGAGCCGTTGACCGTGATGGTCTTGGCTGTCGAAGAAATGTCTCCGACTTTGCAGACGATGTTGTAGGTGCCGGCGGCTTCAGCGACAAAGGTCAAAGTGCTTTCGTGAGTCTCCTGAAGAACGTCATTGATGTACCAATCGAAGCTGGACACCTCGGCATTGTAGGGGTTGATGAGGGCGGAAACCGACACGGATTCGCCGACATTGCAAACGACGGCGCTCGAGCTAAGAGAAATGCTCTCGAGTTCCGGGGCCGGCATGACCAAGCCACCGATTTTGATGTCTTTGGCCTTGAGCGGAATATGACTGCCCGATCCGGCATTGCTCCACCAGTTCATCGATAAACCGGTCGGAACGGTGACGCTCGGCAGCGTGAAGAACAAGACCGGAGTCCCGTTGAGCGAAACGCTGATCGACTTATTCTGCACGGCGAAGACCACTTGGTTCCAAGCGCCTTTTCGCGCGCAGCCGTTTTCGTAGGTGTAGTCGGCGATCACGGCTCCGGAAACATCATCGTAGGAAGTGTTGGAGCCTTGGTCTTTGATGTACGGACGCATTCCCGTCGCGTTGACGGCGAAGGCGACCTCCAAAGACATGTTGGGGTATTTCGAATCGGCGCCGATGAGGCAAGGATAGACGTAATACTCATCGGTGAGCTCGCTCGGAACGAAGAGCTTGTATTCGTAGGTGTAAGAGCTGGAAGTCGGCATCTTCCCGGTGATCGGGCAGTTCGGCCCGACCGTGGCGGGATCGGCGTAGAGATAGGTGCCGTCATCGTCTTTGCCGACGAGGTAAGAACCATAGGTCTGCCCTTCGGCGATTTCCATCTGCGAAAGGATCTGGTAGTTCGGATCGGTCGTGACGGCTTCGGCGATGTCGTAATAGACCGTCAGGACGAATTCGTTGCTGATGGTGTCGCCGATGGCGCATTTCACGATGATCTGCTGGCCTTTGACGAACTTCGACATATCGACGGCGAGGGTCGAAGTGACCGCGCCTTCGACGAGAGAGCCGTTGATGTACCACGCAAAGACGGCGCTTTCGTCAAAGCCGTAAGAGGTAGCTTTGACTTCGGCCACGTCGGTGAGGGCGTAAGCGCTCTTCGGCGAGGAGATGACGATCTTCGGATCGAGGACCTTGACCGCCAAGACGTTGCTCTTGATGGTTCCGGCCATGGCATAGATTTCGTGGTCGCCTTTGCCTAGGCCGGCGAAGGAGGCAGTCTCGCCAACTTGCTCGGTCTTAACTCCGTCCAGGTACCATTCGGTCGTGATGCCCGAGAAGTCGCCTTGGTAGGCAGCCGTCGCGATGACGGTGCCGTTGCTATAGATTTCAGTGGAATCGGCGGAGATGGTCACAATGCCATCGCTGACGAGGACATTAAGAGCATTCGAGCCGAAGGAGTCGTTTTTGTATTCAAGGGTGTGATTGCCAACCCCAAGTTCGGACGTCGCATAAGTCAGTCCACTCTCCGAGGTGGCCACGCCATCGACGTACCATAAATAGCTTTGAGCCCGATCGCCAAAGACGGAAGCTTGGGCTTCCACGCTCGAGCCGCGGGTATACTCGGCCTTCGCAGATTTCACGATGGCGCCGGAAGTCTTATCAAAGCCTTTGTAATCGGCGGCAGTCCAGGAATAGCCGGATTCAGCCGGGCGGACCATGACATATTGGAGATGGCCTTTGGTAATGCCTAGGGTGCTGAAGCTGGTCTCGATGGCCTTGATGCCATCCCAGTAAGTGGTAATCGCATCTCCCACTACTTCGATGACATATTCATAAGTCTTGCCAACTTCGTTAGTGACGGCGCCAGCGTGAGCCTCGGCCCAGTCGGTTCCGGCGGTGTTCTGCGTGTAGAGCTGAGGCGTGAGATAAGCCCCATCATCGTAGAATTGGAAGTTGAGGGACGATTCGACGTTGTGACCAAAGAGGGAGCCGTTAAGACCCTCAAGCTTGATGGCCGGGTTAGTCCCGCTCTTCGTAATGTCGTTGCAGGTGAAGTTGACGCCCACGCGGAAGTTGTCATAGCCAAAGCTCGTGGAGGAAGCGCCCAAAATCGAATACTTGGCGCCCGAAGCGTTCGTCTCGGAATAGTAATTCTCGTTCCGCTTGGCTTCCCGGATTTCGATGTTGTCCATCAAAACGGAGGAAGGTTCCACCACATGGAAGCCGACCGCGGTCAGGGTGCCTTTGGTGATGTTCGTCCGGGGGTAGCCCTGATATTGGGTGCCGCCGAAAGCGGACAAGTTGGCCACGAAGCGCCGAGAATGGTCGACCGAGAGTTCGACGTATCCTTCATAGGTCGTGATCTCAAAATGGGCGCCGGCGACAAGGTCGGCCGCATTGTAGTTGAGGCCGCCGTAGAAGTCGCCGCCGTTGTTGTAGACCTCACCGCCAGACACGGTGCTTCTCATCGATAAATAAGCCCCGTTGCCTTCGATGGCGACGTACATATTGCCACCGGCGTTATCGAGTCCGATCAGGTGCACGTAGACCGTGCTGGCCTTATCGGGGGCGAACTTCAGATCGAAATCGACGGTGTAGTTGTTGCTCGCGACGGTCGGAAAGGCGATCGGAAAAAGCTCATTGGCTTTGCTGACGAGACCCATCCCGTTATCGAGGGTGAAGTCGTTGGCAAGCTCGCCCGTGAGGGCGTCTTCGAAGTCTTCGGAAAAGAGAGCGGGGTCAGAAACTTCCTCGTTTTTAATCCCAGTCTTAATAGTCGGATGATTCGCATTGATGGCCAGACCGCTTAATGACAAGAAGGCGGAGATGGACAGGATTCCTAATGCTTTCATTGTGTTCCTTTCATTTATTGGTTAAGTCGATAGCGACAAAGCTGAGCAATCTCATTTCTCTTCTTCTTTCTTCAGCCTCCTTCCGAATAAGGATTCATGGGGGATCTTCCCCAGATGGCAGCACATGGATAACGAGGTTTCCGTTTGGACGTAAGGAACCTTGGACAGGCATTTCTCGTCGGCGTAGAGGCAGCGTTCGTAGAAGGGGCAGCCCTCCCCCCGGTTTTCGAGGGTCCCGAGGTTCATGCTCTTGAGCGGCAGTGTCTCGCTGCCCTTAAAGTGCGGATCGGGAATGGGGACGGCTTGGATGAGGGCTCTCGTGTAGGGATGACGGGGGTTTTTGATGATGTCGGAGATCTTCCCTAACTCGACGATTTCCCCGAGATACATCACGGCCACGCGGCCGTTCTCGGCGATGTAGCGGGTGGTCGCGAGGTCATGGGAGATGTAGACGAAGCTCATGTGATAGAGATCTTTTAGGCTCTTCATGAGGTTGAGGAGCGAGAGGCGAAGCGAGACGTCGATCATGGAGACCGGCTCGTCGGCCACGATGAGCTTGGGGTCAAGGGAGATGGCGCGGGCCATCAGGATCCGTTGCCGTTGGCCACCCGAAAGCTGATGGGGGTATTTGTTGAGGTATTGCTCGCTCGGATAGAGCGAAATGACTTTCATGAGTTCCTCGATCTTCGCGTCGATCTGGAACCGATTCCAATCGCGATGATAATTCTTGATGGGGGCGTAGAGGCTCTGGTAAATCGTCCGCACGGGATTTAGGGCCGCGTAACTATCCTGTTGGATGAACTGGACGGCATTGAAGGAACTGAGGGATTTGGCGAACAGTTTCATCAGGTCTTGTCCGGCGAAGACGATCGAGCCGCTGGTCGGGCGGTAGAGGCCGGTGATGATCTTGCCAAGGGTCGTTTTCCCGCAGCCCGATTCACCGACGACGGCCAGAATCTCCCCTTCGTAGACGTCGAGGGAGATGTTCTTGAGCACGTGAATATTGCGGTCCGCGAGCAAAGAACCGGGCTTTTTGAAGACCATGTTGACATCGCGTAATGACATTAAGACCTTATTTTCGTCCATTTTCGCTCGTCCCTTCATAGAGGTAGCATTTGCCAAAGCCCACCTCGCAATGGGTCGTTTCCGGCGCTTTCGTACGGCAAAGATCTGTCGCATAGGGGCAGCGTGGCGAGAAGACGCAGCCCTTCGGCATGTCGAGGAGGTTCGGGGCCATGCCCGGAATCGGCTTCATGGCCTTGATGTCCTCGATGAGGTTCGGGGTCGACTGAATGAGCCCTTCGGTGTAGGGGTGGGCTCTTTTGTCAAAGACTTGATAGACCGACCCGTACTCCATGAGCTCGCCGCCGTACATCACGCAGACGTAATCGGCGAAGCGGGCCACGACGGAGATGTCGTGCGTCATGAGCAGCATCGAAATTCCAAAGTCTTTATTGATCTTCTTTAGCAACGTGAAGATGTAGTTTTGGGTGATGACGTCGAGGGCCGTCGTCGGTTCGTCGAGGATGATGACTTTCGGCCGGAGGAGCAAAGCAAAGGCGATCATGACGCGTTGCTTCATGCCACCGCTTAATTCATGGGGGTAGCTATTAAGGACCCGCTCCGGGTCGAGTTTGACGTAATTAAGGAGTTTGACGCAGCGCTGCTCTTTTTCTTCTTTGGTCATTTTGAGACCGTGCTCGTCGAAAGTTTCGTAGAACTGCTCGCGGACCATGCTCACCGGGTTGAGGGCGCTTTGGGCGGCTTGGAAGACCATCGAGACCTTCTCCCAGCGGAATTTTCGTAGTTCCTTGGGCGAGAGTTCGTTCACGATGATGTCTTTTCCCTCGTCGTGGAAAACCACTTGGCCGGCGCTCACGCGTCCCGGCTCGGAAATGCAGTTGATGAGTGAGGAGGCCAGGGTGGTTTTACCCGAACCCGACTCCCCCACGAGGGCGGTGATCTTGCCCCGTTTGATCTCCAATGAGGCGTGGTTGACCGCCTTCAAAGTGAACCTCTTGAGGCGATATTCGATGGAAACGTCTTTGAACGAAACGATGCTATCGTTTTCCATTTTCACATCTCCTTGAGACGCGGATTGAACGTCTCATCGAGGCCATTGGAGACCATAAGGGTAGCGACTTCGAAAATCACGATGGCGACAAGCGGGTAGAGCAGGATGTAGATGTTGTTGACGTTGGTGAGGCCTTTGGTGCGGGCGGCGTTGATGATGGCGCCCCAGTTGGTGGGATCGTAGGCCGCGAGGCCCACGAGCATGATGCCGACGCTCGCCATGATGGCGTTGCGTAGCGCCGTCACGAAATTGATGGCGATGTAGGAGAAGACGTTTGGCATGATTTCCTTAAAAATGATGTGGGCTTTGCTCATCCGCATGACAAGGCAAATCTGCAAAAAGTCCCGTTCCTTCAGCGACATGACCTGAATCCGGATGGCCCGGCATAGGCCCGCCCAGGAAAAGACCGAGATGACGAGGGCAAACTGGATGGGCGAACTGATGACGATCACGGCGGCGAGGAGCAAATAGACCGGGAAAGCGGGGATGGAGAGAAAGATGTTGGCCACCGACATGATGACCTTGTCGACCCAGCCGCCGAGGTATCCCGCGACGATCCCGAGGATCGTTCCGAACACCACCGAAAACGCCGCGGTGAAAAAGGCGATCTCGAGGACGCTGCCGGCTCCAGCGATGACTTGGCGGAAGACGTCCCTGCCGAGCCAATCGGTCCCAAAGGGATGGGTCCAGGAATTCATGAGGTATTTGTCTACCATGTTGATCTCTTGGTTATAAGGGAAAATGAGGGGGCCGAAGATCGCGACGAGGATGTAGAGAAGAATGATGGATGTCCCCAAAATTGTCTTGTAATTGGAGAAGAGTTTTTTGCCTAGAACCCCCACCCGAAAGAAGAAATCCTTGAGGGAAAGGGAAAGGCTCTTCAGCCAAAGGTTTAGTTTTGACGCTTTCTCTTTCATTAGTTTTTCCTCACTCGCGGATCGATGAGCGGATAGATCATGTCGACGATCAGATTCACGAGAATCACCATTGCGGCCGAGAAGAAGATAAGGCCTTGGACCACCATGTAATCCTTGTTGACGATGCGGCTCGAGATTTCGAGCCCGATGCCCGGATAGTTAAAGATCGATTCCATGAGAGTGGCCCCTCCGAAGAGGTTGCCGAAGGAAACGCCGAACATCGTCACGAGCGGCAGCAAGGCGTTCCGGCGGAGGTATTTCCGGCGGATGGTGCGGTCGGATAAGCCCCGGGCCCGGGCCGCCAAGATGAAATCCTCGCCGAGGACGCCGATGGTGCTCCCCCGCATCTGAAGGATCCACGTCCCCGTTTGGACGAGGGCGTAGGCGAGAATCGGCAGGAAGGAGTAATAGATGACGCTGCCGAAGAAAGGGAAGTTGAAGCCGGGCTCGACGCTAAAGGAATCGTAGTTCCCTTGGGCCGGAAACCAATTGAGGGTGTAGGCAAAGACGATCACGAGAAGCAGAGCCATGAGGTAGTCGGGAATACTTCCGCTGATGGCGACATAGCCGGAGGTGAGCTTCTCAAGGAAACCCTTACGCTTTTCGGCGGCGTAGCAGCCGATCGTGGTCCCGAGCAAAAAGGAGATGATGAGGGCCACCGTCGACACGAAGAGGGTCCACGGCAAGCGGGTGGCGATGAGGGAATTGGCCGAGACGTTGGTCTCGAGATAGGAGTTCCCGAGCTGTCCCCGGAAGAGGCCGCCCACGTAATGGAAGAAGGCCAAGAAGACGTTCTCGCTCGGGTCGAAATTGAGGAGTTGCTTCGCGAGTTCATAGGCCCGTTCGTAGGAGATGCCCTGTTGGTTTTGGAGCTTGAGGGCGTAGATTTCGAGGATGTCCCCCGGAATGAGCCGTAAGAGGAAGAAGAGCAGGATCGTCGTCAACGTGAGCGTAAGGAGTGAAACGCCGATCTTGGCGAAGAAATAGCTGTATTTCTGGAAGAAGCGTGAAACCACCAGCCACCCTTTCGAGGGCTGTTTCTTCCGGATGGCTTTTTCTCCGCGCAAAGGCGTTTCAGGGTTCATAAAGGTTTAGTTGTTAGGTTGATACGTGCCGAATTCGAAGAGGTAGTTAGTGGCGAAGACGAGGTTCGTCCGGGCCACCGCGTAGAAGTCTTCGGTGCCAACTGCAGGAACATAGGAGACGTTGCGATTGACCGACCATTTGTCCTCAAGGGGGACGCCCTTGACTTGGCCAACGTTGATGGTCGAGGCGGTGACGTTCTGGAAGAGCTGGATGCCCAGGGAGAGGTTAGCGAGGCCGGTGTTGAAGACATCGACGAGGTAACGGAGTTGTTCGCCCTGAATCGAATAGAAGGTGTTAAGGTATTCGGCGAATTCGTAGTCTTTGGTGTCGCCATCGAGCCCATCAAAGGTCAACTTGACGCTGCCGGCCTTTTGGGTGTCGGGATAGTTGGAGGCATAGCGTTCGACTTTGATCCAGCGCGAATAGACGCTGGCGAATTGGGAATAGCTGCCCGTCGGGTAGGAGAAGGACATGTTGAGGTCCGACCACTCGAGCGTCAGATCGTACTGGTTGCTGTCGGCGGCCGTCCCGTAGAAGTTCGAGGAGATGAGCAAGTCGGTCTTGATGCCGAAGGCATTCAGAGTCGCCGCCGCCGCTTCCGCGGCCGTGGCAGAAATGTCGTGGCTGGCCGGAGCGCCGAGCTTGAGGCTCACGAGGGCCCCGTTGGCGTGCCAACCGTCGGATTGTTTATCCCAGCCCTCTTCCGTGAGGAGTTGAGCGGCTTTCTCTTGGTCGAAGGAATACTTGGGCAAGGCATCGAAGTGGGTCTCCGACATATAGGTCTTGGCTTCGCTTTCGGCCATTCCCATCAATGGGTAATAAGAGGTCGTGGCGTAGGGGTTAGCGGCGTTTTTGATCTCCTCGCGGTTGAAGATGTACTGGAAGGCCTGACGCACCTTGAGGGTGAATAAGGGCTTGCTGATGTTGAAGTTGATGCCGATGCTGCCCGGATCGTACATCTTGAGGTTCACGAGTTCCGGGTTGGAGTCGATGAGGTCCTGCAAGACGTCTTGCTGGATGAAGCCATCGTAATAGGAGACGTAGCCTTTTTTGATGAGCTGATAGGTTTGGTTAAGATCGTTCGAGGAATAGAGTTTGATCTTCTCAAAACCGATCTGGCTGGCGTTCCAGTAGAAATCGTTTTTCACGAGCAGGATTTGGGTGGCAGTGAAGGTTTTGAGCTTGAAGGGTCCCGTGGCGATGTACCACGACGGGGAGTACTCATAGAAAGCACTGCGGGTGATGTTCAGTTGCGAGATCTGCTCATCGGTCGAGAAGCGGTTGAAGGCACCCCAAAGGTTGGTGTCTTGGTTGATGGGGGAGGCCATGACGAGCCGGTAAACAGTGTCGACGTAAGAGGCGAACTCGTCATACTTCACGGTTCCGCTCTTGTCTTGGGCGATGAGAAGAAGCTTAGCTTGGTCCGAGGGCTCTTTGAGCGGGTTCCACAGGTATTGCACGGTCTTGTCGTCCACCACTTTGACGCCCGCCATGTAGTTGGATGAGGTCGGATGGATGATGTAGTAATAGGCCCAGACGTCTTTCGCGAGGAAAGCCTCGCCGTTTTGCCATTTGGCGTCATCGCGGATTTTCGCCGTGGTGACGGGGATTTCCGTGATGCCTTGCCCGGCGTAGTAGGCGTAGGCGTCATCGCCGATGGTCGCCTTGAAATTGACTAACGGCTCTTTGCTTTGGGTGGGGAGTTCCGCGGCGAGTTGGCAGAACACTTCATCGGTGCTCCGCACGTAGCGGTACATCCCTTCGACCACGAAGTAGTTGAAGGCTTCGCAGGACGTGTTGCTGTCGTAGTGGTTCACGAGACCGCTCGAGGTCCAGGAAGTCACCATGGAGAAGGAATTGTCCTTGTTGCTGCCGTGGCTCGACTCGCTCGAACCCGATCCGCTCGGGGCGCAGCTCGCGAGGACCGTTACCAGTCCGAGGACGAGCGCTTTGACGACGTTTTTCATTATTTTTCCTCCTAATCAAGAACGTTTGATAAATCCGCCAACTTATGAATCTGACCCTTCGAGAAGGCGGCGTTCCCACTCTGGAAGCAGGAGACATCGTAGGTCGAGGAGCAACTGACGCGCGAACTGAGGGCGTAATGGTCATTCACGACGGCATCGATGAAGCCGCCGTCGAGGTAGACGTCGAGGTCATAGGTTGCGGAGACCTCGTTGAGTTCGAGATAGACGAACTGGCGCGGCTGGCTGACGTTGGGAGTGATGGCGAGGACGGGCTTGCCGTTAGTCGAAATCACGCCAACATAGAGCTCCGTTCCGTTGCTCAGGACCCTGAAACCCCCGGCGGCATTGCTGCCAAGGGAGAACGAGGCTTTGAGAATGCTTCGCGGAGCGTTAAGGAAGGATTCGGTGCCGAAGGCGCTGAATTCGTGGATGAGGCCTTTGTCGAGGAGATTCTTGTAGCATGGGTCGATCCGGGAGCCGAGCGTCCCGTCTTCCTGGACGATGACTTCCTTCGTGAGGCTTAAGGAACCGCCCCAGCTGTTGACGCTTGGGACCGAGGTCATCCAGCCATAGACGTAGATCTTGTCTTCCACTACGCAGATTTGGGCCGCGTGGAGGTCGCCGCCATCGAGGTAATATTCGTTCTTCTCGTCCCATTTCACCTCGGTGGGGGCTTTGCCCTCATCGCCGATGCGGTAGGCGAGTTGGCCGACGTTTCCGCTCGTGCCGGTTCCGTAGATCGAATAGAAGATGTAGTAACGGTTGTTGGCTTTCAGGATCTGCGGGCACTCCGGATCGCCGCGGCCTGTGCAATCGAGGGCTTTGTAATAAGAGGTCGAATAGTCGCCCTCACGATTTCCGCTATAGATCGCGAGGCCTTTTTTGCCGTTAGAGGTGCTGGAGGCGTAGTAGTTCATCACGATGCAGTAATAGGTTTGCCGCTCAACGTCGTAGAAGATTTCCGGGTCGCGGCCCGAGAAAACGTCCGCTCCGAAATTGACGCGGTAATGGTAGCCGAGGGTACTGGTCGATTCGTCGACATAAACTTCTTCGCCGTTCTCCCAATCGGTCAGGTTGACGCTCTTGGAACAACCGACGAAACTTCCGCAGCCAAAGGGCGAGCGGTAAGTCCCATTCGCGTCCTTATAAACGCCGAGGGCGTAGTAGGTGCTGATGGAAGGTGGGTTCTTGACGTTTTTCGTTAAGGGCAACTGAGTGTAATGAACGAGGTCCGAACTCGCGGTGGCCAAGGTGGAGAACTGCTCGTGGACCGAGTGTTGTTCGTTGCCGGTGGAAAGGTAATACATGACCATCCGCTTGTTTTCTTCGTCATAGAAGGGGTGGACGTCGCCGTATTGCCCGTCGATTGACTGGTGGAGCAAGGGTTCTTCTTTGCCCGATAGGTCGATCGTGGGGTTGCAGGAGGCCGAACCGCTGGAGGCAAGGACAAAGGAGAGCGAGTCGCCCACCTTGAGGGTCACCGGGATCGAGAGATAAACGCCCACCGTCGAGGAGGTGTCTTGGCTTCCAATAAGGGAATCGTTGAGGTTAATATCTATACGAGAGAGGTTGCCGGCGACCAAACTCCTAAACTGACCATTGATGCGGCCAGAACCGCTCACGGGCGAGACGAACTTGCGGGTAGCCAGATAGCCGCCGCTCGAGGTCATGACGTCGAGATCTAGCGAGGCTCCCTCATGGACGAACTTCCCGTTCTGGAAATCCATATACTCGTCGCCGCTGCTATGTTTGGCTAAATAGTAAAAGTGGTTGTAGCCCTGCTCCGAGTTTGAGTAGTAGCCATCGCTGGAGGCGTACCTTAGCGAGGAGGTGTTGTCGGGTCTCTTGTCCGTGTTTTTCATATAGAGGTCCTCATATTCAAAGGTCGGAAGGGGTTCGGAACTGCTGGATGAGGAGAGGCTGGAACTGAGCGAAGAAATAGGAAGGGGCGCGCAGCAACATAGAGCGGCCAGGGGTAGGAGAAATAAGCTATTTCTTTTCTTCATTTTTGAGCTCCTTCCGCGATTTCACGAAAAGCACGATTCCTAAAACGAGGTCGAAGACGCATAGCAAGGCGAAGGTGACCCAGGTAATGTAGGCTTCCGCCGTGCCAGGCTGGACGAAGAAAAGCATTGCCACCGTGAGAAAAAGCAGGACGAGGCCAAACTTTAAGGCATAGGTGGTTAGCTTATCCCTCATTTTCCTTCTCCCTCCCATAGACGAACGTCGGAGAAAGCCACTCCCTGGTCTTGGGCGAAGAGGGAAAGACTGCCATTGTCAGAAGCAAAACAGCGCCCGCACATCGCGAATCTCTCATCGACGAAGACGGCGTAGACGCTGCCTTCGAGGATGAGAGAAAGGTGGTGCTTCACGTTGAGGGCCAGGGGGCAGTAACGTTCCACATCCACTTCGGTGTGCAGGCAGCCGTCATGACGAGGGAGGCGATCAAAGCCGAGCCGATTCATTTTCGGTTCGAACTTGATTGCGTAATAACGGCTGTAATCTTCGCTGCCACGAAGCATTAAGCCGAAGTCCCCAATGTCATCAGATAAAGTGAAATCGCAGGTGACCTTGCACGAATGGGGCAAGGCGCCGAGATTAACGATCGATAGACCCTCCTCGCCAAAGGAGAAAGCGTTTTGGGACGAGGCGGCTTTCCCTAGGACGAGCCAAGGACTAAGTTTCTTTTCCATCCGATAGGCGTCAAGGATGGCGTCCGGGCATTTGACGTAAAGGGTTCCGTCGAGCGGATCCTGAACGAGCTCGTGGGGTATGATGGTGCCGCCCCACTGCCACGGGGCGTCGTCGGTCTCACCGTTCTTGATCGGATCCCAGCCGAAGATGACGCGTTTGTTGCCGGCGAAGGTGCCTTTGGCGGCGTAGAAAGCGTGGCCATCGAAGTTGTTGACCTTAAGGGTCTTCCACGGGCCGCGGGGGCTCTTGCTCACGCGATAGGTCGTCAGGATCTTGTCGGTGAATTCTGAGAAAGCCAAATACCAATATTCCCCCATCTGGAAGAGTTCGGGACATTCATGGGTGAAAAAGGCGTTCGGGGCGTAAAAAGGTTCTTTTTCGAGGGTCCAATGATAGAGGTCGGGACTGGTAGCCCGGACCGTCACGCCGTTGCTGTTAGAAGGCTTTCCGCTTTTGTTACGGGCGGCTAGGAGCATGCAGAATTGATGGTTTTCCTCGTCGCGATAGACGAAGGGGTCGCGGAAGTCGTGGGGTTCGAGATAGTCAGGGGCTCCGAAAGCGAAATCTTTGACCTTCTTCCAATGGAGCAAATCCTCGGACACGGCCATCAGGATTTTCTCCTGGGGTTTCCCGAGGGCGGGGAAATGAGGATTATGCCCGGTATAGAAAATGTAATATAAGCCATTGCTCTTGATGACCGAACCGGTGAAGACATACAGGTCTTGCTCATCTTCGCCACCTCTTTCGAGGATCGGCCCGTGGTCGACGTAATGGACGAGGTCCTTGGTGGTTAGGAGGCACCAAGGCGTGCCTTCGCCTTGGTTTTTGAGGTCGCGATAGTCGCGCAGGTAGTAAAGATAATATGTTCCATTCTCGTAGAACGGGATGACATCGGCGCAGACGCTTTGATTGGGTGAGCGATAGAACATAGTTATTCTCCTTGTTGGATGGGGTGTCGGTCGAAATGTAAACGTTTACATTACTATTCTATACTCCGTCTTTTCAAAAACAATAAGGAAAATTTTACACGCAAATTTCCTAAGAAGGACGGACCCCTCCATAAAAAGCATTTACATGGTTTTTCGGTTGACGAACCTAAATAAATCCCCTAGGAACACGTAGTGTCCTACGAATGGCGTTTTCGGATATATTAGACGCTAAAGACCGAGATAATAGATACCATAGAGTCTAGATTTATTGGCAAACAAAAAATCCTTTGGAGCAGAGCTTATCCCTACCCTTTTAGAAGTAATTTTATCCGGAATCCTTGTCGATTGACCCTTCTCTTCTATCAATCGCAAAATTTGTTCAGAAAACCCTCCAAACCGTGACGGGGCATCGCTTAACTTTTCTCTTGCCCATAAACCATCAAAGTCAAACTACATTTTTGAGAGCCGCGGGAAAACAAACAAGCTCAGTGGTTCCCCCACTGCTCTACCATTCGAATGTTTTGCTCGTTCCTTTGGCGCTGGCCTTCGCTTGTTTACCATAAAGAGCCGAAGAGTCTGAAGCGACGGTTCAAATGTTACTCGGGTTCTCCCGAGGAAGATGACTCGTTTTTGGACATGACCTTCAGGCACCAGCCTTTGGTGTGGCAATGGGGGCAAGTGAGCCTTCTTTTCCGGATTGTGTGCATGCCCATGACATAGGCTTTGGTCGTGGGCACAAAGGTCTCGTGGCAATGGGGGCAGCGGAAATACCCGGTGTGGATGTCGAGGACGCACAGGCAGGCGATTCCGGCGATTATGATGACTCCGCCGAGGACGTTCAGCAGGATTTTTTCCCACACCTCCACCCCTAGAAGCGAACCGGCGATCATAAGGGAGAGGGACGAGATGACAATGAGCGAGCCTAGGATAAGTTGAACGACCATCAGGCGGCGGTTACTCTTTCTTTCCGTGAGGGCCACGATGAGGTTGTCCTCGGCCTTGCGCTTGTACTCGGAATCGTTAAGAAGGGAGCCGCTCAGCAACTCGTTAACGGAGATGCCAAGGACCTCGCAAAGAGACAACATCAAAGACACTTCCGGCAAACCGCTTCCGCATTCCCATTTAGAGACGGTTTTGCTGCTGATTCTAAGGCGTTCCGCTAGTTGCTCTTGGGTTAAGTTCTTCGCTTTTCTAAGGCTTTTGATAAACTGCCCGATCTTTTGTTGATCCATAGGAATTTCCTCGCTACTAGTCTAGCAAGGGGAGGTAACGAAAACACCCACGCTCCGTAGACTTTGAAACTTTCGCTCTTCGGGATGGCATAGAAAAGAGAAGCGACACCCGTTATTGAAGGGCATCAAAGAAAACTCTTTAGCGGTAACGTTCAAGCGCGCCCATGGCGGCAGAGGAATCTTTTTCATTATCGACGAGTTTGTTCCAGTTGAGGTCAAGTTCATTCATTTTCTCGATGGTTTTTACCAAGCTTTCCTTGCCATACTTCTTGATAAAGAGATTGCAGGCCTTGGCCGATTTATTGCCCGAGCCATAAAAGCCATAGTCGCATTCCTCGAGTTTCTCGCACTCGCAGCAACTGACGAGCCCTTTTTCATGGGCGCATTTCACATTGGGGCAAACGTGGCCAGGCTGCCAATAGGCGTAAGTGCACTTGCACTCCTCTTTCTCGCAGCCGGGGCATGAGGTGAAAAAGCAATAGGAGCACACGAGTCCGCAGCAAGCGATCTGGGCCGAACGGGGATCGGCCAATTTCTTGAAACGGAAAGGCACGATCGGAAACAGCAGGCATTGCTGTTTATCTTTCATCGAATAGAAATCAAAGACGGCCCCATCGAGGTGTTTCAGCTCAAAAGGGATGCGATAGAAGACGAAGTCCCAAAAGACTTTCTTGTATTCATCGCCTTCCTCAAGTTTGGCCAAAAAATAGTCTTGCTCTTTGACCGTCCAGACAACCCAACCTTCGGGTATCTCTTTTACGTCATCCTTCAGTTCATACCCGGCAAGATATAAGCCGGCAGAGAAATTGTTCTCCCAAGGTTTGAATGAATGGGAGAAATCGCTCATAAGACCGTAGGTTCCTTCGATGGAACCGTCGGGGTTTTTCTTTATTAGATGGGCGATTTCGTGGCTCTTGCTCTTCAAGGATTCATAGAGCTTGGGGATGAAACCCTCTCCGTCCTTGGTAGAGCCTTCGATTCCGATGACTCGGAAGGAACCTTTGTGAATCAGTTCGTATTTCATATATTTCCCCTTTTAATTCTCTTAACGGAGCCGCTTTTGAATATAGCCTTCAATCGCCAAAGACATTTTAGGCCACTTTTAATGAGTCGAGAAGGCGGCTATTTTTCTTCTTCAAGCTTCTCCAGAAAACCATTAATCGCGTGAAGGTGAACGATGATCTCTTTCACTTCGTCTTCGGAGAAGCGGTCAAGTTTGTCCATCCACTGCTTCATAGCGGCTTCCTTGGTGTCTTTGATGGCTTGCCGACCTTCAGGGGTGACGGAGACAATTACTTCGCGACGATTAGAGGGATTGACTTCCCTTTTCACCATCTTTAAGTTTTCGAGACCCTCGATAATGGGTGTCATTTGCTGCTTGGAAATCCCATGGAAGGCCGCGATGGCGTTCATCGGCTGGGGACCGGAGCGAAAAAGGAAAACCATCGTCATTCTCTGGAGGCTCGTGAAACGGCAGGGGCCAAGGGCCAAAAGAGGCCGTGCCACTTTCTTCCGATAATCCGGATCCATGTGCTCCAACTCTTTAAAAATCCCTTCCAAAAGCTCTTTTTTCATCGTACGTCACCTCTTGTCCTTTTAAACTATAACGCAGATTTAAAGTAAATAAAACTTAATTGTCCATATTTGTTGACATTCATAATTACCTTGCCTATAGTTGAGCGGTCAATATCGATTGACCAGCTTCTTTGAAGGTAAAAAAACATGTCAAAATTGTTCAAATTTCTTCGGGTCAGAGACTGGATACTCCTCGTCGTGATCTTGGGGTTGGTCTTCCTCTCGGTTTATCTGGATTTAAAGATCCCCGATTTCATGTTCGACATCACGACCAATTTGCAGAACCCCTCCAGCAGCATAGGTGATATCTGGCTCGCCGGAGCCAAAATGCTGGGGTGCGCGCTTGGCAGCGCCGCCACGAGCGTCGTCATGGGCGCTTTGTCCTCGTACATCTCTTCCAGCCTTTCGAAAACCCTCCGCAAAGAGCTTTACCAAAAGGTCGAACAGATGTCCCTTCGCGATATCGAGCGTTTCTCGACCGCGAGCCTTCTGACCAGAACCACCAACGACGTCTCCCAGATTCAGAATATCTTTTCCATGGGCCTCAGCGTTCTACTTAAGGCCCCCGTTCTAGCCGTTTGGGCGATTCTGAAAATCCTGGATAAAGGGACGATGGGCTGGGTGACCGCAACTGCCACGGCCGTCGGGATCTTGGTCGTCGCCGTCTCCCTCGCCATCGTTTACGCTCTTCCCAAATTCCGCATCGTCCAAAAGCAGATCGACGATGTCAATTTGATCGCCCGCGAGGACATCAACGGCCTTCGCGTCATCAAAGCCTTTAATGCCGAGCCGAAACGCTCGAAGGAATTCGAGGAGGTCAACGGCAAATTGACCAAGACCACCACCGCAACCGGCCTCGTGATGGCCATCATCAGCCCGCTTATGAGTGGAATCATGTCCGGTCTGTCTCTTGCCATTTATTGGATTGGGGCTTACGCGATCGAAAATACGGCCTCTCCGCTAGACAAAATGACCCTTTTCTCGAACATGCTTACCTTCTCTTCTTATGCCATGCAAGTGGTTTTGGCCTTCATGCTCCTTATCCTGATTTTCATGATCCTCCCACGGGCCGTCGTCTCGGGCCGCCGAATCTCGGAGGTCATCTTTTCTAACGTCAGCATTCTCGAAGGCAAAGAAACGGGCAATGACTCCCCTAAAGGCGAAGTCGAATTCCAAAACGTCAGCTTCTCCTATAGCGACGAAAAAAACCATGAGCAAATCCTCAAGGACATCTCGTTCAAAGCCACCAAAGGGCAAACCTTGGCCATCATTGGCGCAACTGGCTCCGGAAAGAGCACCTTGGCCAATCTGGCTCTCCGTTATTACGATGCCACGGCCGGAAACGTCCTCATCGATGGTCTCAACGTCAAAGACTATGCCTTCCCCTCGCTCTATGAGAGGATCGCAATCGTCCCGCAAAAAGCCGTTCTCTTCGGTGGCTCCATCGAGAACAACATCCTCTATGGCTCTTCCCGCGGGGGAACCCAAGAAGATCTCAGAAAGGCTGTTTCGACAGCCCAAGCTGAGGAATTCGTGTCCAAAAAAGAAGGTGGTCTCCAATCTTCGATCGAACAGGCCGGAAAGAACATTTCCGGTGGGCAAAAGCAACGTTTGGCCATTGCCAGGGCCTTGGCTCGAAACCCCGAGATCGCCGTCTTTGACGATTCCTTCTCGGCCCTCGACTACAAAACCGATCTCACCCTCCGGAGTGAGCTCTCGAAGGAATACCCGGATCTCACCAAGATCATAGTGGCGCAGCGCATCGGCACGATCATGAACGCCGACGAGATCCTCGTCCTTGACGAAGGTCGCATCGTTGGCATGGGTCGTCACGAGGACTTGCTGAAGAACTGCCCAATTTATCGAGAGATCGCCCTTAGCCAACTCTCCGAGGAGGAACTTGCCAATGCCTAACATGATGTCAGGCCGCGCGATGCTAAACGGCCGGAACGGAAAAGCCGAAAAAGTCGCCTTAGGACCCGCAATCAAGAAGCTGGCCCACTATTGCCGTTCCTATTTTCCTTTCGTTATTCTCGCGACGGTCTTAGCCGTCACGGGGGCTGTCCTTTCTCTCGTCGGACCCAACAAGATTTCCGACATCACGAACGCCATCTTCCAATGGCCCACAGGTTCGGGAATCGACCTCGCCTTCGTAAGCAAAACGGGGCTGGAACTGGTCATTATCTTCAGTTTCAGCATTCTCTTCTCCTATCTCCAAGGGATGATCATGACGTTGGTCACGAACTCCATCAGCAAGAAACTCCGGAGCGACATCGACAAAAAGATCAATTCCGTGCCTCTGAAGCTCATCGACTCCTCCTCGACGGGCGACCTTTTGTCCCGCCTGACGAACGATGTCGATCTCATTTCTCAAGCCCTCAACAACTCCGTCGCCTCCCTCATCAGTTCGGTCGTTTTGGCCATCGGCTGCGTGATCATGATGTTCTACACCAACTGGATCATGGCGTTGACCGCGATCGTATCTTCGATTGTCGGTTTCGTGCTCATGATGCTCATTATCGGAAAATCCCAAGGTTTCTTCGTAAAACAGCAAGAAGGCCTCGGCAAGCTTAACGGTCACGTCGAGGAAGTCTTCACCAACCACTCGGCCGTTCTTTCGAGCAATGCCATCGGCCCCAACGAAAAGGTCTTTAGCGACTACAACAACTCCCTTTTCTTCAACAACTGGATGTCCCAGTTCCTCTCAGGCCTCATGCAACCCTTGATGGGTTTCATCGGTAACCTCGGTTATGTCTCCGTTTGCATCGCTGGGGCCCTGCTCGTGAAGAATGAGGGAATGGCGATCGGGGTCATCACTGCCTTTATGATCTACATCCGCCTCTTCTCCCAGCCTCTCACCACCATCGCCCAAGGTATGACCTATATTCAGCACGCCGGAGCGGCCTCGAAACGAGTCTTCGAGTTTCTCGAGGAAAAAGACGTCCCTGACGAAACGAAGAAGACCGCCCGTTTGTCTCGAGTGGAAGGCCGCGTCGAATTCGAAAACGTCCACTTCGGCTATGACGAGGGCAAGGAAATCATCCACGGCTTCTCCGCGAAGACCGAGCCAGGGCAAAAAATCGCCATCGTCGGGCCGACCGGGGCGGGCAAAACCACGATGGTCAATCTACTCATGCGCTTCTACGAGGTCAATTCGGGCGATATCAAAATCGATGGTGTTTCCATCAAAGACCTAACGCGGGAAAACGTCCATTCCCTTTTCGGAATGGTTCTTCAGGACACCTGGCTTTTCAAAGGAACCGTCAGAGAGAACCTAAAATTCGGCCGAAACGACGTAAGCGACGAAACGATGGAGAAAGCGGCCGCCTCTTGCGGCATCAGCCACTTCATCCAGACCCTGCCGAAAGGCTATGACACGGTCATCGACGACACGCTTGAGATTTCCTCAGGCCAAAAGCAGCTCCTCACTATTGCCAGAGCTATGATCCAGAACTCCTCGATGCTCATTCTCGACGAGGCCACTTCCAGCGTTGACACCAGAACCGAAATCGTGATCCAAAAAGCCATGGACGCTTTGATGAGTGGACGGACTTCCTTCATCATCGCCCACCGCTTATCGACGATCAAAAACGCCAACCTCATTATCGTCATGAAGGAAGGCAGTATCGTCGAGAGCGGAACTCACGATGAACTTCTCGCTCAAAACGGTTTTTACGCCGAGCTCTACAATTCCCAGTTTGCCGATTCCGAGGCCTAAACGCTTCTACCTGTTTTATTGATGGAACGGAATCCATTGGTTCATTTTCATTTTAGGAAGAAAACACCCCGCTCTGAGCGAAACGAACATCATGAAACTCATTCAAACGAAAAGAATACGAAGCCATTCTTTTGAAGGGCAAAGGTTAATCTCGGCAAATTCAAGCACTTCATCTCATTTATCATTTTTCATCGAAAATATATTTTGTTGGCAACAGAATAATGTTTTTTCGAAAAAAGACGCTCGCAAATTCGAATCCAGAAAATAAACAAAAGAAGAAGATGAAAACTTGACCTAATTTTTAACAATCGGGTTTGATGGCGAGGCGCCATCAAACCCTTTTGTTCCGTTTGGATTCCATAGGCCACCCGCAGCACCACCATCTCCGCCATTTCCACCATTTCCAACGTGACAAACTGGTCGGTTTTTCAAAGAACAAACATCCGAATACGTAATACACACTCCGCCATTTCCCCCATTACCACCATCTCCGCCTTCCCAGTTCTTCCCCCAAGTGCCGGGGGCATTTGCCCCTTTTCCACCATTTCCTCCATCGCCACCCGTTAAATCAATTTTAGAAGAAGAAATATTTATTGAATGGCACGATACTGCTGGATGACCGTTTTGTCCGGGTTTCCCATTTCTTGGGTCCTTGGACTCTTCCCAGCCGTCTTGCCCGTTAGCTCCATTTGCTCCGTTACCACCACGGATATATAGAAACGAACCGTCGCCAATTGAGGGACCGTCAATGGATAAATCATAGCAATTTATTCCTGATGATAACCTGGACTCCAAATGACTGATTCCGTAATTTCGAATTAATGTTTTTGATCCGGATTCCGATGTGATAACTGAAAGATCGGAAGTTGTAGAAAAATTATGTAGGTCAAAAGAGAAAGACGATTCTTTTCTATCGAGCACACCAAATGATATTTGGTAAATCTTATATTTATTCCCATAGATGTCAAATTTGAACAACGATTTATCAAACTGAATGTGTGTTTTTCCCAAAACATTAGTAGATGAATCATTTACTAATGAAAGAATTGCTTGTCTTGATACCCCGAAAGATTTACAAGTGTACCATCCGGTGGTACTATCCAGTTCACAGACAGACAAAAAATCATTCAAAGTAAAAAAGACGGATTTTTTATAATTTTCGATAGAGTTTGCATTAAAATAATAATAATTTAAGAACCTAATGGACAAGCCGTTATTCGCGACACGTGACAACAAGAAATCGAAAAGGGTTTTATCCATATAGTTGAAACCGGAAAGCAAAGATAGCTTGCTCAAATTCGTTAATGAAAGAATCGTTTCTGAGTAACGAGAAGGGGATAAAGAATTGCATCCATCGATAATTAATGACTCAATGGTAAGACTGTTGAGTGAAGTTAAATCCAATAAATTATATGAATCAGTTAGATCCAGTTCTCTTAATGAAACGAACTCACTCAATGAAGGAATAGATGTAAAAGCGTTACCACCAAGAAAAAGCTTTTTGATGTATTGAAGGGAAGAGCCATCAAGTGCATTGTTGTATGTTTCGGGATTTAAGTCATTCTTAGAAATATCAAGTTCAACCAAGTTAATTAGGGAATTAAGGGCAGCCACGTTTTTTCCGTTCAGTTGACAATTCTCTAGTATTAATGTCTGCAATTTTGTCAGTTGACCGATTGTGTTCAGATTTGGATCTGTTCCACTAATATCAAGATATGTCAGATTCTCGAGGTAATTTAACGAAATAATATCAGTAAAAGGAATGCCGCAATTCCCAATACCAAGTTCCTTTAATTCCTCAAGACCAGAGAAAGAATCTTTAAAATTTGCAATTGGGTTGCCATTTGCTAACAAAGTTTTAAGAGAATACAACGAACTTAATGGACCAACATCAGAAATTTCATTGTTCGAAATATCTAAATTTTCAATATTGTGGAGATATTGTAGTTTTTTAATATCCTTAATTAGATTGTTACTTAAGTTAAGTTTTTCCAGTGATTGGTTATCAACTATGTAGTCAACGTTGCAGATTAGATTATTCGCAATGTTTAAAGAAATTAATTCTTTAATTGAGGAAATGAAACTCAAGTCGGAAATATCGTTATTACTTAAATCGAGATTGGAAAGTTTCGTCAAGTATTTGATTCCATACGAACTCGTTGGATCATTGATCAATTGCCCATTCAAATCTAAACTTGTCACGTTAATAAGCAAATTGTTTGTTACGTTGCTTGATTTAGAAGAGATGATTCCCTTCTCAATCAAAGATTCTTTTATCTCCGTGCATAAGATCGAATTATAGACATTAAAGTAGTTGTCAAAAATTGTGGTTTGGGAGTCAAGGTCCTTAACCTGAAGTTTGCCGCTTCCAATACCTTTAACTTCGAGAAGCCCATTTTGATCCAAACTTAAAATTCCGTCTGAATTCAAAAATTGAAAAGCGCCGACAGAAGCACCGTCAATTCCAATATCATATTTTTGGCCGAACACGATCTGATTGTCCAAAACAGTCTGTAAGGATTGTGCAATAGAGGAACCTTGGGTTCTTGACCGAATAAGCAGAGAATTGACGCTTTTGATCCCATTAAGTTTTGCTTCTATTGTGAAAAGCCCAGAAAATGAAGATGAAAAGGTTTTCAAATCATTATTTATTTCACATTTATCAGCATTATCGCCGGAACAAAAAAACATCACGTCGTTTTCGGCGAATTGACCAAATGTGGAATCGGGAGTGCATGTTAATGAAACGTTATCTCCACCGACAAGATAAACTTCTTTCGAACTAGTTATGGAAAAATCAATAGACATTCCGCCACCACCGCAGGATGAAAGTGAAAATACACTAAAAAGAAAAAAACCAATAACTGCAAATGATAAATGCCTTTTCATACAATTTCTCCTGAGTTTTAAAAGAAAATTGTTTTTCATTGTGAGCCAATAAAATGAAACCAATATTGGTAACCAAAAAACAAAATCTTTTACTAATTATAATATAAATTGTTCAAAAAAAGAAAGACCTACTTATTGAATTATGCTTAATTAACTCAAAGAAATAAGCATTATAGAACCTTACGTTTCGAGAGATTGCATGACCGACTTCTCGCTAAAAACGGAGATTAAGGAAAAAATTTCTACATAAAAAACCTAAAAGTCACTCTATGTTAAGCATTTTTTAGAAAATCCAAAAGCCAAATAAACTCACATAATAGGTTTCAGTAATTAATAAAGTTTGAGAATGACATTTGGACAAATGCTTGTCGCAGAACCCATTGACGATTGACATAGAGTTTCTTGTCTTGTGCTTTTCGTCATTTTTATTTATCCATTCGTTTCCTCCTGTTGGGGAGGAATCAATCATTGAAACGGTATCCCATTCCTCGAAGTGACAATATTCGCATGGCTTTTGGAGTTTTCAAATCATTGCTTGGGGTTATTCAAGGGTTCTGATTAAATGGAAGATTATTTCGCCAAACATAATTGTGGTAACCCCAAATAACTCCTTTTACCATTTTTTAAATTTCCATGCGCAAAAGTCATTAATGGTATTGTGACGAAAGCATTATCCAGAAGACTTTGTAAGGAATATGAATTGATTCCCCTCTCAATAAATCGAAAGACTGTTTCTCTTTGCTTCAATATTTTCAATCAACAATAGTCGCTATTTTCGGTTAACCACCAAATAATTCTTTTTATTTAGTGATTTGAAATGGTATTGATTTTTACACCAATCGCCAAAAAATACAGCGATTACGGATAATATTCCAAAAAAACGTTGATATATAAACGCTGGAAGAGGACAAGTATCACATCACTTTTTTAATAGCTCGCAGACACGACAATATTTGTTTCATTTAAAGTAACAACGTACATCGTCGGATCCATATAGTCGAAGTAAAAACCAAGGTCATAGTGGTATTCGAGGGCTTGGCTTTCCTGTTCGCTTTCAACTTTCTCAAGTGGCTCGCCCAAATAATAAACGACGTTATCGGCTGAGCCGCCAACGAGATCGACTTGTTCGATAAACGAATCGATCATCATCCCCCGGTAGTAAGGATTCGACTGCAGCCACTTTTCCCGGCTATAGGTCCGCAAATCATGGTATTTAATCTCGATTGGCAAAACGCTCGCGGCCGAGCCAAGGACCAGAACGCTAATCAACGCGATGATAAATGACTTTCTGGTTTTCGCCTTTAGCACTTCATGTTTGGCGCATAAATAATTCGTTACAAAAAGTAATACGCCTGGAATGAGGAATGCAAGTAAGAGATATGGCATATAGAGAATGGCCCAGGAGCCTTCGCTTAAGCGAGTGGAACCCCAAGCGTAGATGATCAAACCCAAATCCGCCAAGAACAAAAAAGACGCCAAAAGATATAACGAGATATAGATAGCTTTTCGTCTTGCTTGGCTCTTTTCGTTCATGTTGCTACTCCTGTTTTCCCTTTTGAGCAGGATTCAGAATGATCGAACTATCTTTCTTTAAACATACATATAAAACATGAAGATCGTCGCAGCAACCGAAAGCGTTAATTTAATTATACCGAAAAATGCTAAATTTTCAATGATTCATCCCCTTGCAGCTACGTTTTCGATGAGGATGCATGTAGAGAAAAAACGTTTTTTTCTGTATATATGCAATTATAAAAGACCAAACTATCATGCAAAATAACAAAAGCCTTGATAAGCCAATCAAGGCTTAACTAGAAGATGCTAAGAAATTACATCATTGATGCATTTTTTCGACAATTCAGGCGCAACCTTTAAAAATGAAACTGGGTTGCGAAACTAAAACGTTAGTTATAAACGGTCGTCGTCACCAACGCTTTTTCCCTTTCAACAGTCAACATGATGGGGGATTTATTTAGCCTCCAAAAGGTAATACTTGTACCTTCCATTATCACAATCGATCCATTCAATGGAATAATGGCCGCTTATCTCGTATGACTTAGAACTTTGTGCGTCGCGAAGGTTTCCATGCAAAAGGCCCGTATGGTTTTCTCTGAAATAACAATAAGGAGCCGCTGAATTGTCGCCTTGATAGAACGCCCTGTTTGGTCCGGAATCCACCAGAGTTAGGCAAAAAGTCTTCACGAATCCAGCGCTTTTGAGCTGCTCGGCGAACATCACATCTTCAATGAACTGACCCATCCTCATCGGGAATGCGCCCTTCCTTGGATTCTTTAGTTCTATGGAATATTTATCGTCCCCATCCAAAATTATGAGATCGGCTTCCTTTTTAATGGTTCCTCTAACCCCCAAATCGCCAACATTGCGCTCAAACTGAACCTTGCATCCAGCTGGCAAATTAAGGCGAAGAAAAATGCCAAGTTCGAATTGAAGACTGAATTCGTTGTAAATGTCGTCGTAATCCGCGCTTTGGATAAAAGAGATAATAAAACTTCCTAAGTCAATCATATTTCTGAATTTAATTCTAAACATTGACGCTAGGCTTTTCCACCGCAGCATGGTTTTGTGGAGCTGATTCCTTTCTTTTTTATTCTCCATTCCTGGAAGAAATCCAGGCACCAGAACGATCTCGGTCTCGTGTAGTCGTAGAAAAATCCTTCCCTTGTTCCTTGCGCACGCGCTTGAAAAGCCTTCCGTCAACGGGCTTCCGGTGTATTTTCAAACACTTCGTGCGACATTGGTGACAGTGGAACTCTTTTTTGCTTCCGTCAATCGGTTTGGTGCTCGAATTTTCTCCGGATTGGCGGCAATAGCCCCTCTTCCCGGGATATTTCATACGTAAGATCCGGCTCTAGACAATGCTGATGTTCGCACCCGAGTGGCCTCCCGATCTGGCGGCACGAGTATCCCTAGTCCGACATCCTGTAGACTTCTTCCTTGGCGCCATATGCAATCCTCCTTCGTTGGTAACCAGTCGCTAATGCGCATTGTGAACACCCGTCGCGCCTGACGTTGGTGTCGCATTCAGCGCGGCAACCTGATCCGGGGCGAATGCCTTCTTGGCAATAAAGAAAGTCTCCGTTGCCTTAATGGCGTCGGAGACTCTCGATCAACTTTGGGTTTTTCATTAACGGTCCAAAGTACAGGGCCCAGTTAAAAATGATTCCCCTTTTTAGAAATACTAATCTTTTATGCATCCGATTGGGATTATCAAAAACCCTCAGGCCTTTTGTAGCCATACTTGGTTGCCGCTACTATTGTTTAAAGATTAGGTAAGGGCAAAGGGCACTGCTTTTCTTTGTGATTGTCTTCCTTGACAAACCTTTAGATCTTGCAAAGGTGCCATCGCTTCTTCATTCACCCCTGACTCCCCCAGTTTCATTCGATCAAGGCGCATCTTCCGTCTTCGAGGTGAAGTACAGTATCCGCTTCAAGCCCGTAGCGGTCGTGATGATGGGACACGGTTCCGCCAAGGGGAGAGGAACAAGCCCTTTGATCGCGAATGCAAAGTGATCCGAAGAGAAAGCCAAGCGTCTTGAAATCCTTTCTAAAATGCCCCAGGGAAAGCCCAAGGGCGGCCACAGCGATGGATGGATCGATCATATTCCGCTTTTTGGAACTCCGGATTGCCGTCTTGGAGCGGATTGCCGGGCGCCAGGAATCATTGTCGTTCCGGTGGATAAGGACAAGTGTACATAAAGATAAGTTCGAGCGCCAAAAAATGGAGCAAACAGATAAGCGGTTTTCACGTTTTCCAAATGTGACCTTTTCGTTTATTCGAAGATTGCTATGGCAAAGTATTGGAGAGGGTAGGTGGCCGAAAAAAGGTCAAAGGAAAAACGGTATTGGTTGCCAACTTCAAAAGAGATCAAAGGAACTTCTTCCTTCTTTTTGTTGTAGTATTTGCAATCAACGTTAATCGTTTCGAGATCACCGTTGGTGAAATTGATGACGTTTGGACAGTTCTTAGTTACGATTATGACCTCGTCGTCGCCGTCCTTACTGGCCTTGATGTCGCTTTCACCGGAGAGACCACGATAGGTGAAAACCACGCTTCTGTCATAATACGAATCGGTATCTTCTTCGATGGCAGCCCTCACTTGCGTTCCAGATCCGCAGGCGGAAAGAAAAGCCACAATCAATACTACTGGAAGTTTCTTCATAATGCCCATTCAACCGTCCTTTCATTGACGTCGCCAACCATAGTTGGCGCTACTCGACAAGCCAAATTGTGGTCATGATACCATTCATGAATTCCCCCGGAGTGGATTCCGATTATCGAATTGGGTGAAATTGTCTGGACGATTGGTGATCCGCTTGAACCGGCCACCGCATCAATTTGGTGGCAAAACGAATACGAGTCAAATTCGCAAATTGATCCATCTGCCTTGCTTTGGCGCCCTGAAGAACCATTGTAGGCGTAATTGCGTAACCCCATCCCATTGAAAAGTGAGGGGCTGGCAACTGAGAAATAACCTACTTCATACCCAAGATTGCAATTAAGTTTGCATATTGCCCAATCATCGTTCGGACTGTGGGTTGTTGCATTCAAGCCAATAACCGCTGCTATCGAAGTGGCGCTTCCATATTGGCTAGGGTATTGCAGTGCGGAGTTGTACCCGGGGCTTTGCCACAAGATGGGCCCAACCTTTTTGCGCATCATATACCATGTGGGCTGCTGTGAGAAGAATGTTTGGTCCCACCGAGGCGCCTGTCCCCAAATAAGTCCCAACAAAGTTGTCGTAGGAAACGAAGAGTTGGCAAACGGCTTTGAAAGGATAATAAGTATATTCATTATTCTGAAGGAAAACACGATCATCGTCTCCGTATATCCCGTCCGATGTTGATGAAAACTCGTTATTGGCTTCCAAGAACTCTGAACCTTCGTTTTCCACTTCGATTCGTTTGACAAGTTTAAGGTCATTCTTGTAATCAAAACTTAAATAGGAATTGGTACTGTTGTGTGTTTCACCCAAAAGTTTTCTTGTCTCGTTGTTTGCCCAAACAAAACTGAAGGCGTCCTCCCGCTCTGCGGGACAGATAACTCCAAGCAAGGCGGTTATGATAGTAATCGAAGTGATGAACATTTGGCTTTTCCCCTTTCAATAAATAAGTCTCTTATTCTTTGGAATTGTCCGATCAAGTTTTTTCCTGAGCAGGGGAACAGAAAAACGACTATTATGAAAAAGATGAGAAATTTGCCAATTTCACTTGTCCATTTATTCATAAACGAGGATCCCAAAGCGGTTTCGAAGGTTTACGAACAAATTAAAAATCTTCTATTTTTTGTCATAACAACTTATGTAAAAAACCAAGAAGACGCGAAAGACGTTTTTTAGGAAACCCTTCTGGCAATTTGGAAAGAAAAAAAGTCCTGCAATCCTCATACATTTGTCCAATGGGCTGTAGGAATTGCTAAGTTCCAGTCATATCGGCTGCTTAAGAAAAAACAGAATGATTTTCTTCCATCTGAGGATATGGATTCCTGCGGAAGCGAGGATTCTGAGCCCTCTCTTTTTAACGAGATCGCGCCATATCTCAGCGCCGATGAGTGTTCGGTATTGGTTTTCAAATTTGAGTTCGGGATGACAATAAGGGACATAGGGAAAGTCATGGATGTTCCAAAGTCGTCGGTTCAAGACATTTACAAAAAAGCTTTGGAAAAAACGAAACGACATCTCGAGAAGGGAGAAACGTCATGAAAGAAAAAAGGGAAATCAAGGATAAAACTGAAGAATTTTTCCAAAAACACCTCCCTGACGGCGTTTCTTTTCCATCGTGTTTACCAAAAGAAAACCATGGGCGCAGATCTCTAAAACGGTTTGTTGCCATAACCATTATGGCCGGCCTGTTGCTCATCGGCGGCATCGGGACCTGGATTTCTTTTCTCGTCCCGAAAAAACCTTCTTCAAGCATGGCCTCTCTTGATACCTCCATAAGTAGCAATTCGGCGTCTGATTCTTCATTGAAAGAAACAAAGACAAACACTAGCTCCACTCAAAATGAGTAAATGGTTAATATTCGATTCGCCTTCACCGAAACATCAAACAGAGATTCAACGTAATGATTTGCGCCCCCTTAGGAAGTTTTTCGTTAACGAAACGTAATCTCTGGCGATAGTCTCCTCCTAGTTTCTTGTTTGCTGAGACGCAACCTGTCTTCTATGGCCACAACCAAAAACCGCCGAAAGGCGACTTTCTCTTTCCATTTGAGGTTTTTAAGTTGTTAAAAACGGACGACGGACCTTGCGAACGTTGCCAGCAAAGTCCGGAAAATTGTCGATTGGCGGAGGCGTAGAGATTCGAACTCTAGCTGGAGCGAGGCCCCACTATCGGTTTTCAAGACCGACCCCTTAAACCGCTTGGGTACGCCTCCGTATGCTGGTGGTCCATCGATGGGTTGAACATCGGACCTTGCCCTTATAAGGAGCCTGCTCTAACCTGCTGAGCTAATGGACCAGGGCCACTACGAAAAGTAGCCTCGTTATTATAACCACCTCTAAGAAGTCCCACAATGAAGAACGCAAAACCCCTTGCCATTAAAAAAGAGGAACGAGGCGATCGTTCCCCTTTCTCGTTACTTCTTTTTGATCGGAAACCAGATCTCGCTCTCGTAATCGTCGGCTTGGCCGTCTCCGTCCGAGTAATACTCAAGATCGATGTTTCCATCCATCTCATACTCTTTGTTATTCGGGAGCCATTCGGAGTAGATCCTCGTGTTGACCGATTGAATCGAACCCGGCAACTTGCCCAGGCAGCGGAAGCGGGCCCATAAGCGGGCGGGCACCTCCAGGACTTCGTAGCCTTCCGGCACCTTCTCGCCATGGTAGTCCCCGGCGATGTAGTAGTCGAAATCCTTGCAGTTGGGTTTGGAGACGCAGACGCCATACTCCCCAATGCGGCACTTCTCGATTAGAGCGCGATTCGGCGCGTCAGGCGTGCAGATCTTTTTCATGGCCTCGCCCCAGAAAGCCGGGATGCGGTCGTAGGCGGTCTCCGTGTCAAACGACTGCTTGAGGCCGATGATCTTGAAGGCCTTCTTCTTTTCGATTTTGTATTCCATTACATGTCCTCCTTTGATGGACGTGGTGATTTCGAGCGGCAGAAACTGCTGGATCGAGCCTCGATGTTTCCTCGCGTAGGTGGGCGTGACCCCATGGAAGGAGACGAACGCCTTGGTGAAGCTCTCCGGCGTCATGTACCCGTAGCGGTATCCCACTTCGAGGACCGTCTCTTTCGAAGAAGAAAGATCGAGGGCGGCGAGATACAGTTTCCGTTTCCGGACGTACTCATCGACGGTGTAGCCGGTGACGGCCTTCCACACTCTCATGAAGTGATAGGGCGAAAGGGCCACCGCTTCCGCGGCGTCGAGGTAGGATGGGTCCTCCTTAAGATGAGTCTCAAGGTAGGAGACGGCTGTGGAGAGAAGACTGAGGTAATCCATTGCTATAGCACCAACATCATAAAAGAGATTTCGCGGGGTGTCTTGTCTTCGATTGCTATCTTTGTGAACTCGAAACGGATGGCAGATTCTATTTCATGGTCTTTTCAAGAAGGAACGAACCTTCGGAAAGATCCTTCGGATTGGTGATCTTAACGCATTTGAAATGGCATTTGTTGATATAGAAATTGTGGTTCCGATGAGAGAAGATCGGCGTTTCCGTCCGCCAAGTCACCGTGTCGGGATAGAGCGCTTCCACCATCTGCCAAATTTTGAGGCCATAGCCATGGTTTTCAAAGGCGGGGTCAAGAAAGATACAGCCGAGGAAATTGTTCCCGTCCGGATGAATCCAAAGGTTCACGCCTCCAATCGCTTTCTCCCCTTCCAGAATCACGTAAGGGGTGGCCGCGGGGTGCAAAAACCATTTGCGCAGGAAATCCCCGTTGTCGTAACCCGGAGGCCCGCCGACGGCCCCATTAAGGTGAATGCGGGAGTCTTCATCAAAAGCCGCGCGCATGAGCGGGGTTAAGAGAGGAATGTCGCTTTCGACGAATCTCCGTAAACTCAAGGCGTTCGTTTCGCCACCACTGTTATGGGCCATCAAGGGACCTCCAACGAAGGTATCGTCATTCTCTTTGCTGATTATAACGGAAGCGTCTAGGCATTTCCAACCTCGCTCTGAAGCTCCCGGAAAAATAGCTCTAGCTCGATATTCGAGAAGCAAAAAGGCAAGATTACTAAACATTAAAAGCGTTTTTTTCTTAGGTTTTCTTAACTATTTAAGGCTTATTAACTAACTGGCCTGTGTCAGTTTCCCGCTTGAATTTGTAACTTGTTACTCCGCTTTTTGGTGAGAAACAGGCGTAACACTTTATGTGAATGCTTGCCTGAGGTTTGACGGCACTATTAAAATAAGTTAGGATTAGTAAACTTAATTTTCGTCAACACCAGGATGGCTGCAGGGGCCAGTTGACGACCGTCTCGATTCTTGGCAGGAACCAAGCGTCGAACTGAAAGGTTGATTTTTTGCGACCAGGAGGAACCGATGTTCAGCTTCTTCGCCAAAAAAACAGGAGTACTGTCCTTCGGGATCGTTTTGGCTATCGGAGCTGGCTTAACGGCCGTTTCTCAGAATCTCCAACCGGATGTGATCAGGGCCGCCAGCCCTTCGAGTCTTTACAAATCTTATTACTTCTCTGACGGAGGCACCAGTTCGAACAAGGATTATACGAAGCACAACATTACCACGAATATTTCTTATGCCTCGGACAACCCCGGAGGCAAGTACGGGCCCCGAACAACTTGGGAAGCGGACTATGCTTATCTCAAAGCAAGCTATGGCACCTTCCTTGGCGGTAAATTGGTCTCGACGGTCCAAACCAATGACACCACTGCTTGGGCCAACATTAAAACAAAGTTTCGACTCGATCGTTCTATTGATATGGTCGTGATCAGGGACTGCGAATACTTTGGCGTCAAATCGAAACTTACCAACCTATACTTGCAGAGTTCGACGGACTCCCATACATGGATCACCGTCCGAACACTCGGGATTCCCTCCAACTTATGGATTGCCAATTTGACGGTTGGCGATGGCATCAGCATCGTCTTTGACGGGTTCACTATCCCTGCCAACTCTTACCTCCGTTTTGGAGTTGGAGTGAAGGCTTCGGTAATAAATACGGGTATAGAATTCAACGGAATGGCGTTTCATAGTTATTCGCTTTGCACCTGATTGGTCAATTCTTTTCCAATAGAGACGGTCATTCCGCCTCTATTTTTTTATATTGTTTTAAAAACTGTCTTCTTTAAATTCAATTTAATGGAAATGAAAATGGCGCATTAAAAGAGTTTCAATAACATCGATAAACTGTTGTTAACTAGTTCATTCGAATGTATCTTGCTTTACCAAATTAAAGCGCTTACAAAAATCCAATAATAGTGAATCGAGGTTAATTTAGTAATTTTAGTATTGATTAAATGAACGCGCAAATTATAAAATAAGTATCGTCATGTTAGGCTTTCACACTCGTTAAAAACCGAGGAACGGAAGCCTCAGCCAATGAGCCATCAGGGTTCTGGCTGGAAAATTCAGATTCGAAAAGTCGTTCAGGTTCTTGTCATAAAGGAGGACTAGTTATGGCGATTTTCGCAAAGAGAGCCGGCATTATTTCAGCTGGAGTCGTTTTGATGATTGGATTGGTCTTGGTTGCCGGAACCCACAATTCTCAACCGCACCAAATGAAGGCCGATAGCCCCACGAGCCTCTACCAATCCTTTAAGTTTTCCGATGGTGGCAGCAGCAGTAACAATAATTATGCAAACGTGAATCAAGTCACCAACATTTCTTACGCATCGGACAACCCTAGCGGTACCACTGGCACCACGGCATGGGAAGCTGATTTCGCAAACCTCTCAATGGCTACCGGAACCCGTCTCGGTGGAAAAGCTGCTTCGGCCTTACAAACGGACAACGCGACGGCTTGGGCCAATATTAAAACTACTTTCACCGTTGGGCTCCCCCTCGATACCGTAAAAATCCTTGACGCAGAGTGGTTCGGAACAAAATCTAATCTAACCAAACTGTATTTGCAAAGTTCTTCCGACTCGTTAACTTGGACAACCGTCGGAACTTTGGAGGTTCCGTCTGATTTATCAAAAACCAACAGTGCGATTGGCGCTGGTATTAACATCGTCTTTGACGGATTTACCATTCCCGCCAAATCGTACATCCGCTTCGGCATCGCCTTGACCGCTTCTGGATCCAATTCGGGCTTGGAGTTCAACGGAATTTCCTTCCACAGTTACACCCTTTGCGCTTGATCGAAATTTGGATGCTCATTAAGGACGCGACTGATCGCGCCCTTTTTGTTTGGCTTGAATCCTCATTACTGGGTTTTAAAAAAGGACGAAGCCCAGAAGCTTCGATTTTATGGCTTATAAAAACAAAACCTCCGAGTCTCATCGGAGGTTTATTTCAATTGGTGGCTGAGGGGGGATTCGAACCCTCGACATGCCGGGTATGAGCCGGCTGCTCTAACCAGCTGGGCTACTCAGCCAATTGGTGTCTATTGGTGGAACTTAGGGGGTTCGAACCCCTGACCTCATCCTTGCAAAGGACGCGCTCTCCCAGCTGAGCTAAAGCCCCATCTCTGTCCTTAGACAGCGGGTTTATTATAGCCATCGACCGAGTGACACTCAATAGGATTTCACGCTTTTGGGCAGTTTGGGGTTTAACGTGGCTTAAAGCCAAGGCGGCTCCACCGCTACGGAAACTTTTTCTTCGTCTCGCCATCGGCTTTTAGGGTTTCGCCGGCTTCACGTTCGGCTTCTCTTCCGAAAGGATCTTTTTGAGGATTCCGGTTTTCTCTAAGCGCGTCACTACGAAGGCGACGAAAAAGCCCGTCGCCAGGGAAACGAGAGCCATGTAAGGGAAATAATAGAAGACCCCGGGGTTCCCGAGGAAGGCCCATCCGACGAGGAGCTGCCCTGCATCGTGGGCCAAAGCCCCGAGCAAAGACACCCCATAGAGCGTGAGTTTTTTTAGATAACGAATTCCCACCCACATGACGAGGAGGGACAGAAGCGCTCCGGCCGCGCTCATGTAGAAGCCCATCTGAAAGACGGTCCCGGAAAGAGCCCCCACGAGAAGTACCCGCCCGAGGTTTACGAAGAGCGCTTCAAAGAAACCGAACTTGACGAGGCAGAGAAGGATGACCATGTTGGCCAAACCCGGTTTCGTTCCCGGCACCCAAAAGGACGGGATGAAGCTCTCCGCGTACCCTAAAGCGACGGCGAGGGCCATCATCATCGCTAGCAGCGTCATTTTCCTTACGCTCATAGGACTGTGATCCCCGCGACGACGGAATTAACCGGCTCCTTACCCGTGAGGGCAATATAGACCTCGTTGTAACTGCAAACGATTAGATGGTTGGCCGCGCTGACATAGCCCTGATGAACGCAGTACTGGCTCTTGCAGCCGCTCTCTAGCACCGCGATGGCGTTCTTCTTGATGCCGAGGGTCATCGGAGTGTATTTGCCTTCGATCTCGATGGTTCTTTCAGTCGTTTCCTTACTGAGGTCATAAGTGACCAGTAAGACTTTCTCGACGAAGACCGAGGCGATAAGATCCTCGTTTTTCGGAAGGGCGTAATAGACGAGGGCGCTTCCGGAAAGTACGAGCACGGACAAAACGGCTAATAGATCAAAAGAATGGAGACGGAAGAACTCTTTAACGGTCATAGATCGGCGCTCCGTTTCCGCTCACGAAATTCGTTCCGTCATAGTAAACGTAGCCTAAGCCCATTTGAGTGGCCAAAGCTTTAGTTTTTTCGGCTCCGGCGAGGAAAAAGACGGTGCTCATGGCGTCGCATAAACCCGCATCTATCCCGATTGCGCCAGCCATGACCGCCGGAGCGGCCGCGCTGCCGGTCAAGGGGTTAACCAGATGAGAGTAGGTCACTCCGCCAATGACGGCGTTTTGTTCGCGGATGGAACTGACCCCAAGGGCGGTTTTTTGGAGTTTTAGGCCCTTGGTAGTAATGTCGCTAAAGGTTACCGTGAAGGTCCCGTCGCCCTTTCCGTACTGCCCAAAGAGAAAACTCGAGGAACCTCCGTCGAGGAGATAATCCGCCTCTCCGTGATCGTCAAAGACGTGTTGGACTTCCCGTAAAGCCCAGCCTTTGCCAACGGCCCCGACGTCGAGGGTTGCCGAGCCGTGCCTCGTCACTGTGGTTCCGCTGATCTCGAGGAAGTTATGCTCGGTATCAGCGATCTCCGCGATCGCGTTATCGATAGCCGTTTGCTCAGGAACGAAGGGGGTCGCCGCAGCTAAGCCCTCTTTCCATAAAGCCGTGAGGTTGCCGATGAGAGGATTAAACAACCCTTCCGTTTGGCTGAGCAAATAATTCATGAAGAACAGGAGTTCGGCCAAAGGGGCGCTGACGGTCACGGGCTCGTTGGTGTGGTTAATGGTGTAGATGCTTGTCACCCCAGCGGGGGGAACATGGAACGCGTCGAGCCATTGATCCCACTCGGTTAGTTCGGCGAAAACCTCGTCAAGACAGGAAGAATCACCTGAATTGGAATAACCCGTCACGAGGGTATCGAACAAGACTTTCGACTCGCTTAAGGGCGAGGCTCCGGAGGCACAGGAACATAAAAAAGGAACCAGAGCCGACAGAAGGGAAAAACGGGTCTTCTTTCTCATGGTTCCATTATAGGGACTTGAACCCTAAAGCGTGGGGACGTTTTTCGTTCCGTCCTTGTTCGGGTGGCTGTTTAGATAGGCGATGATCGGATCGTAGTTCTTGTCTTTCTTGCCGACTTTGCAGGCGGAAACTTTTTTCACTTCGCCTTTGACGAGGGCTTCCGCCATGCCATGGCAGCCCGGATAGCCGCAAGCGCCGCAATTGGCGTTAGGAAGCAGTTTCTCGACGTCGGCAATCCGTGGGTCTTCCTCCACATGGAAGAACTTAGCCGCCCAGGTGACGAAAACGCCAAGGACCAAACCTAGGCCGGCGAGGACCAAAACGCCATAAAGGATGTAAATATAGTTCATTTCTTGTCCTCCTCTTTCGGCTTCGTTTCATGGTATTCGGCATAGAACTGACAGCCGACTTGGTGGCAGCCCTTGCATTCTTCGGTCTCGGCGTGGAGATGCTCGCAACCCTTCGGGGCAGGCGTCCGTCTGTAGAGGACGAAGCTCACCACGAAAATGACGAGAAGAACCACGATGATGGCGATTGCTAAGATGATGTATCCGCCCTGACTCATCGTTACACTCCTAAGCCGGTGAGACCCATGAGAGCCATGGCCATAAGGCCAGCGGTAATAAGAGCCAGCGGCACGCCTTTCATGGCGCGGGGGGCCGAGTAGGAATCCAGTCGCATGCGGATGCAGGCGAAGATGACGATCATGAGCAGGTAGCCGATGGAAGTTCCGAGGGCGTTGGCCATCGAAATCCCGAAGTCAAAACCCGAATTACTGTTCTCGGTGACGACGCCGAGGACGGCGCAGTTGGTGGTGATGAGGGGGAGGTAAATACCAAGGCTCTTATAGAGGGCGGGCGAGTATTTCTTGATGAAGAAACCCACCACTTGCACAAGGCAGGCAATGACGAGAATGTAGACCACGGTGTCCATGAAGGGCAAGCCGGCGGGCACGAGGACATAGTAGTAGATTGGGAAGCAAATGAGGGTCGCGAAGACGATGACAAAGACCACGGCGAGGCCCATCGAGAAAGCGGATTTGACCTTGTTGCCGACCCCGACGAAGCTGCAGATGCCATAGAAACGGGTCAGCACGACGTTATCGATCAAAAGATACGTCACGATCGAGAGAAGGAAAGAGACAAAATAGGCGTACATCAGTCATTCCCTCCTTTCGGGGCTAAGGGCGCAGTTGAAGGCGAAGCGGCTTTCTTGGCGGCTTCGGCGGCGGCAAAGGCGCGGGCCCGCCGCTCGGTGGCCTCCCGGTCCTTCTTCTTGTTGGCGCGATAGGCGAGGACCGCCATGATGACGCCGAAGACGAAGAAAGCACCCGCGGGCGTGCCAAAGAGGTATATGGAATAATCCCAGGTCGGGCCTTTAAGAAGGTAGAGATGAACCGATTCGCCGTTGATCTTCAGGAAGGTGAAGATATCTCCGAAAGTAAGCATGCCGGTTCCGAGGACTTCGCGGATGAGGGCGATGACGATGAGGGCCAAAGTGTAGCCGATGCCATTGCCGATCCCATCAAGGAAACTATCGTAGACGCTGTTTTTGTTGGCGAAGGCCTCCGCCCGCCCGAGGACGATGCAGTTCACGACTAGAAGGGCCAAGAAGACCCCCAACGTCGAGTAAAGGTTAGGAATGTAGGCTTCGCAGAGCATTTTGACGATGGTAACGAAGGTGGCGACGATGACAATGTAGGCCGGGGTCTCGACCTCTTCCGGAATCAGTTTCCGAAGAGCGGAGATGAGAACGTTGGAGCCCAGGAGGACGAATGTGAAGAGCACGCCCATGCCGATCGCGGCCTCTAAGGTCGTGGTGACGGCGAGAGCGGGACAGGTTCCAAGGATGGCGACGAAAAGAGGATTCTCTTTGATGATGCCGGCCACGAAGGACTCATGATGGCGTTTCCGAGCGATTTCGTCCATATCAGTGGCCTCCTTTGCTGGCGACATAAGAGGAGCGGGCTTCTTCGACCATGGCTTTAATGAGAGAAGCCGCGACCGTGGCGCCGCATTTGACTTCGCCAAGAGTTGAATCACTCGGAGAAGCGTTATACGGGTCGACGTAATTATTCTCGACGGTGACCCCATAGGCTCCCGTCGCCCCATTGGTGATGAAATATATCTTGCCAAGCTCCGGCGCCTCGGCCGTCCCCGAAACGCCAATCAGCAGTTTCGTGGTTTTGACGACGCCCGAAGAACCGGTCGCTGAATAGACGTAGCCGATTTCCTGTTCCGCGGCGTCATAGCAAACGTTGTAAGAGGTGAGATAGGTACCAGAAAGAGTCACGTCGTCGCTCCACGAGACGGTCTCCGAGTAAACGATCTTGAGGCCAACAGCCTTTTTCTCTTGCTGATTGGCTTGGATTTGAGGGGCAGTAAAAACGTTGAGGCCGGTGATAAGGAGGGCACTGATGGCACCAAGGGCGCAGAGCAGCCCGCCCACTTTGAAATAACGCTTCAGGTTCTCGTTCATAAGATGGCACCTCCGAAGAGGACGGTAAGGGCGTTCCCATCAGGCAGCCTATCGATCAGGGCCCATAAGAGGATACCGACCGCGCAAAGAGGCACGATCACGAGGGGCAAAACGTTTTTGAGGTTGAAACGGCTCGAACTCCATTTGTAGTGGTCGAGCACCGGAGCCACCATGTTGGCGATGAGGATGGAGAAAGCCACGCCTTCGGGGTAACCGCCAAAGAGACGGATGAAAACCGTCGAGACCGCGGCGATCATGCCATAGAGCCAACGGGAAGGGGTCGTGATCGGCATCGTGACGGGGTCTGTCAGCATGAAGGTGGCCCCAAAAAGAAGACCGCCAGAGAGCATTTGCGTGAGAATGAAGGTTCCGTAATCGAAACCGCTTAAGCCCTTCGCGAGCGGAACAAGACCCACGATGAGGATCAGCGTAAGGAAGGTGCCGAGGAAGGAGACCACGACCCGCCAATCGATTTCCTGGCGGATCAAGAGATAAACGAGGCCAAGTAGGATGGCGAGCTTGCAGGTTTCACCCATGGTTCCCGGGATGTTGCCTAGGAACATGTCGAGAAAGCTATATGGAGAGGAAAAGATGGTTCCGAAGTTCGTGGCGGAAGAGAGGATGGTTCCGCCCGCGACGACGCTTCCACCGGCAGAGATGCTTCCGCCCGCTAAGGAAGCGTTAAAGGAATCGACGTACCAAGCCCCCGAGAAGGAACTCGAGAAGCAGAGTTTTACGAAGATGAAGCCCACCACGGCGGGGTTAAAGATGTTCTGACCCGTGCCGCCGAAGACCAATTTCCCGAAGACGACGCCAAAGAGGGCTCCGAGCGCGAGGGCGAAATAGAGGAAACCGATGGGATTGGTGTTCTGGGCCGGGAAAAGCATCGTGTAGATCACGGCCGAGACGGTCGGCGCGAGGAAATTGTTGATGGTGTAGCCACCCGAGGCGAACTTAATCCGTTCCCATAGAGAGTGCTTCTCCCCATCTCGCGGACCCCAGTTTTTGATCAGGACGAAAACGTACTCCGTCGCCGCCATAAGGGCGATGGAAATGGCGAGGTTCACGACGGTGTGCCAAGTGTATTTGATGAGGGCAAAAATGACGACCGGAAGGAGGGCAATCAAAACGTCGAGCAGCATCCCTTTCAGGCTGGCTTTGCGGCGTAAATAAGGTGAGTTTTGCTGAATTATTTCCATATTAAGGCAGTTTTGCGATGATTTTCGCCCTTCTCACGAAATCGAGGACCGGGATCTTCGAGGTGCAACTGTAGGTGCAGAGGCCGCATTCGATGCATTTGAGGGGTTCGAGGGCTTTGACCCGTTCCTTTTCGACTGGCGTGACTTTCATGGCGTTCATGATGGCGACGGGCTGAAGGTGGGCCGGGCAGGAGAGGACGCAGGAACCGCAGCGGATGCAGGGTTCCACCACGTGCTTCTCGGCGTTAAAGACCAAGACGGAGGTCACGGTTTTGGTGATGATGCAGTCATCGCTCGGAAGGGAGGCGCCCATCATGGGGCCGCCCAATATGAAAACCTTGGGTTTGTCGGGATCCGTATAGCCGCCGGACCGCTCAATCAATGATTTGATGGGCGTGCCGACGCGGACCCGGAAGTTGCTGGGCATGAGAACCCCATCGCCGGTGACGGAGATGTTCCGCTCAAAGACGGGCATGTTGAATTTGACGGCCTGATAGATTCCGACCACAGTGGAAACGTTGAAGTCGACGACGCCGAACTCGCTCGGAAGATGACCGGTCGGAACGTCGATTCCGGTCGCGGCTCTGATCATGGCGATTTCCCAGCCCTGGGGGAAGAAGTTGCCGACCGGGCAGAGGGTGATTCCGCTCTCCTTTTCGCGACGTAGCAAAACGTCATAAAGTTGCCTTAGGTCTTTGTATTTGCCTTTGACGCAAAGCTTCGCGTCGTGGCAGCCAAACGCTTGCTGGAGGATCTTGATGCCTTTGATGATCTCTTCGCTGTCTTCGAGCATCAGACGATGGTCGGAGGTGATGTAAGGTTCGCATTCGATGCCGTTGATCAAAAGGTGCTTGATGGGATTCTTTGTCTCCATCTTGACGTAGGTGGGGAAAGAGGAACCTCCAAGTCCGACCGAGGCGCAATCCTTCAGGATTTTCGTGATGTCGTCTTTGCTGAGTTTGGCAATTTCTTCGTCGCTCCGTTCGTGGACAGAGGGATCCATGGTGTCCTTGAAATCGTTCTGGAACTTCATGAACTTCACGAGTTTGCCGGAACGGTGGTAATGTTCCTCGTAGCCAACGAATGTCCCTGAGCAGGTGGCGTGGATCGGCTGATCGAAGAAGGGGGCGTGCCGAATGCCGATGAGTTGGCAGCAATTCACGTGGTCGCCTTCTTTAATAAAGGTTTCCGAACCATTGCAGCGGGCGTTATTGGTGGCGATGAAAAGATATTCCGGCACCGCGAGGTGAATGGTCGGAAGCATGCCTAAGAGCTTCTTTGTGTCTTCGATGTGTTTTGCTGCCGCTATCATGTTATTAAATGAGGTCTTTCGTTAATCTAAACGCATTAACTGATTATAAGCAAAGAAAGCGAGAAGAAAAGCGACCATCGGCCCTTTTTCCTTTCTCACTTCGCAAAAAGTTTGATGGTAGGCCGACAATTCGGTAAATCGATAAATAGCGGTATTTTTTTATCTTTTTTTCCGTTGAATGTCCCATCAGCCGAAGAGAGATGCGCCCTAGATCTTTCCTAACGACCTCTTTTCTAAGACAAACCAAAAAGGCTAGGAAGGAAGAAGAGCCGAGTCGAAGCATCTTTCTTACTGATTTGGTTAACGACAGACGAACGCAATAAACATAGCGATCTTCTTGCGCTTTTTGGCTTTCCGTCAAGACTCAAAAAAAATAAAAGGCGACTCGCGCCTTGAGATTACTTATGGCGCCCCAAGCAGGAGTCGAACCCGCAACCCTCAGATTCGAAGTCTGATACTCTATCCAGTTGAGCTATTGAGGCGTATCGATACTATAAACCTTTTTGTTTCTTTTGATGATTTGGTTTTGGAGTATAATCCACTTAGCCTCTAAGAGGCTTAATTAAAAAGTAAGGCATTGTTATGCTTGTTTATATACTTATCATCTCCATTTTGGGAGTGGTTGGCATGCTCGTCTGCCTCGCTTTTTTCCCTGAACTCAAAATCGGTCGGTTCAAGTTCCAAACCTTCTGGATGCCGCCGCTTGTCTCGGCCGTAGGTTTGCTCGCCAGCACCCTCGTCAAATGGAATTACTTCTGGGGCTTCCTCACCAGCCCTTCGGCCATCAACCCCCTCGAGATCCTTTTGCTTTTCCTTTCGATGGCCTTTTTGTCGACCGTTCTCGACGAGGCTGGTTTCTTCGCTAACCTCGCTTCCAAAACGGTCCATAAGGCCGGTGGCAGCCAACTCAAGGTCTTCATTTTCCTCTACGCTCTCACGAGTTTTCTTACGATTTTCACTTCGAATGACATCATCATTTTGACCTTTACGCCGTTCCTGATCTACTTTTCCAAGCGGGCCAAGGTCAACCCTATCCCCTATCTCGTCGGGGAGTTCGTGGCCGCCAACAGCTGGAGCATGCTTTTCCTCATCGGCAACCCGACGAACATTTACCTCGGGCAATCCTTCGGCATCGACTTCGGGACTTATTTCCTCGCCATGTGGCCAAGTGCCCTCGTCGGAGGAGTCGTCTCCTTCCTCATCATGATCGCCCTTTTCTACAAGAAGTTGAAAGTCCCCTTTGAGGGCGCCGCCAGCGTGACAATCGAGCCCATCAAGGACCGCCCGCTCATGCTCGCGAGCCTTCTCTCCTTATTTCTCTGCCTCATCATGATGATGGTGGCCAATTTCTTCGCCATCCCGTTATGGCTCATCAGCACCGTGGCCGCCATCGCCTTGCTCCTATTTTTCCTCATCTATTGCTTCATCAAAAAGGAACGCTTCCCGATGCTAAGCAATTCCCTCAAGCGTTTGCCCTACTCCGTGATTCCCTTTGTTCTCTCGATGTTCGTCCTCGTGCTCGGACTTAAGGAAAGCGGCGTCACCGCTTCGCTCGGAGCCACCCTCAATTCGCTCGATCCCATCTGGTCATACGGCATCTCGAGTTTCTTCGCCGCCAACCTCGTCAACAACATCCCGATGTCCGTCCTTTTCACGGAAGTCATCCGCGATGGGGCTGGTTCCCTCCGAGCCATGTACGCTTCGGTCATCTCCAGCAACATCGGGGCTTTCCTTTCGCCCGTCGGGGCTCTCGCGGGCGTCATGTGGATGAGCATCCTCAAATCCCACGACATCAAGTACACCTTCTTCGATTTCATGAAATACGGCCTCCTGATCGCCGTCCCGACTCTGCTCGTTTCCCTCGCCGCCTTGTACCTCATTTAACACGATTGAGGTTTAGTGGTCTTTCGTTCTATGGAAAGAAAAAGCCCTGGCTTGAACCGGGGCTTTCTTAGTGTTAAGTGGTTATTTCTTCTTCCGGAAACGGAAGTAGAGACCGAGACCGAAACAGGCAACGGTTAGCAAACAGAACAAAACGGCAAAGGGCTTCGTAAGATCATAAGAAACGAGAAAAGGCATTACGCTCTCCGAACCTTCCCCGAAGGTTTCGATGGCATGCATGTATTCCATCCGTTTCCAGCTCACGAGGACCAAAGAAATGACCGCTCCGATGGAACTCAGAAGGAAACCGGCCAGAAACCAGTTTTCGAGGGAAAAGGAGGCCCGGATGGGGTGAACGTAGGGTTCAGCTGGTTTGATTTGGTTTTCGTTCATGGGAATCTCTAGTTAGTAGTATGCCACAACGCCGTAAGGACGGATGGCCCAATCACGCGCTCTTCTTGCGAGAACGGGCTTTCTTTGGGGCGGTCAGGGCGAAGCTCTCGTCGATCAGCCGTTTGAGGAGCAGAAGGTCGGCCCCGTCGTCGAGAAGGCACGAAAGCCAATGTGTTCGGCTCATGTGGTAGGCCGGATGGATCCTTTCATCATAAAGGAGTGAAAGACGCTTCGGGTCGTTCTTGAGGTTCAGGAGGTAAAGCTCTCCGGGTTCCCCAGGAAAGAATCTCTCGCGCCTTACGAGGAGCAGGAGGGCGAACCATTTCTGGTTGTCTAGGTGGCGGAAGGCCACATCGTCGAAATCGTCCGGAAAGGGGCAATCTCCGCTCACGGCATACTTCTTTTTGATATATTCCTCAACGGCTTTTACGAGAGGAACGTCCTCGCGTCTCATCGTAATCCTAACGCCTTGATGAGGCGGCTCCCGAGCACGACTTCGGCCACGAAGGATTGCAGGAATTCGAAGGTAATGGGACGGAACACGGAAAGAATGAAAGGCACTCCGCAGTCGTCGAGGTATAGCGTCAGCTTCTGATCGTGGAAGTAAGCCGCGAGATGCCCTTGGTAATCGGCCTCGAGATCCATAAGGGTGGTAAGAAGCACCGGAGTGAGAAACGCCCGAGCCTTTTCCTCGTCAGCGGCCGTCACGGCGTGCATATCCTCGAAGAGGGTGCTGTCGGTTTTGACGACAAGAGGCAACCTCACAGAAGAAAACAACCGGGTATTCAGTTTGTTCTTGATCAAAATGTCGGTCCCCACCGGGGCGTTTAGAGAAAACCCATAGAGGCGGCCCACCACTTCCTTGGCGCCTTTTTTGCCCTTTTCTTTAGAACGATAGACAAAAGTCCAGAAGGACACGTCGCGGTATTTGCCTTCGAAGTACGAAGCGACTCGCGGAAGGAGCTTTTTATCCAATCCACCACCCACTTCTGTCTTTAAGAGGTCGAAGTCTTTCGTGGTGTCGGTGCGGAAGGATTGGTAGAGGCCGCTCGAGCAGATGGGGGTGACCTCAGAAACGAAAAAGGCTTTGTAACGGGCTTGGGCGTCTAAGGCGATCGCAATGAATAACGGAGTCAAAAGTAGTAGGCCCAATAGACCCGAGAAGAGTAGGGCGTCCTCTCCCATGAAACCACCGATAAGAGTGAAACACAAAGAAGTGAGCCCCACGATTCCCTCGCCAATGAAGCCGAAAAGGGCATGGCGGCGATAATGAAAGCGCCGGGCTTCAAGATGCGGGATGACCCCCTGAAGCGAATGCTCGAGGAACTCTTCGGCTTTGCTCATGGCTGTATTATATCTTCACCAGTCGTTTTGTTAGGCGTTTTTTTCTTTTTTTCGGAAAAATGGGCATCGAGAGCGACGACGCCCTCGCCAATGAGCATAAGAACGATGGAGACATAGAACGTCCAAGCGGGCGCCTTCGGGAAAAAGATGAGGGAGAGGGCCGCCCCGATGAAAGGGTTCATGGCGTACACGGCTGTCCCAAGGCTCGCTGAGAGTTTTCGGAAGCCGAGCAAAAGCAAGGTGACCGAGAGACCGTAGGCCACGAAACCGTCGAGCAGGGAGAGTCCGGCGAAAGCCCAGGTCGTCTCGACTTGGCCAAAAGCGGCCGCGATGATGAAAATGACGATTCCCGGAATGAGGCATTTCATGAAGGCAAACTCGAAGGGATCTTTACTCGAAACGTTCTTCATGAAGTTGTTGTCGAAGCCCCAGCAAATGGTGGCTCCGACAATGAGCAGACAGGCCGGCTGGAACTCGTAGCCTTTCATGGGATCGAAAGAGAGAAGGACGGAAGCCCCAAGGATCACGACGATGCCGGTCAGTAACCGCCAACTGGGCTTCTCCTTGAAGAGGAAATAGGCCACGACCGCCGTCGTCACGGTCTCAAAGGATTGTAAGAGCGAAGCGGTCTCTCCGCTCAGGAGCTTGATGCCATAGAAGAGCATGATGTTGGCCGCCGTATCGATGACGTTGATACAGAGGACGGAAAGCCAATCGCGCCCGGAAAGGAACTTGACGTTCTTGCGGTCGCGAAGCACCCGGATGAGGAAAATAATACCAGTACCGAGGCTCGCGCCGAGGAAGGTAAGGGAGCCCATGAGGAGGGCTGGAACTTTGCCGAGGAGGAACTGGCTGGCCGGAACGTTAAGGGCCGCGAGGCAAGCCGATAGCAAGACGATTAATAGAGCCTTAATCATGACGGCTAATTATAAAAGGGCGCTTCTAAAGAAGCGAGACAATTAGTTAAAGATACGATGCGCGGAGGATTTCGTAGCAACGGTTCGAAAGATCGACGGCTGTTCCTTTTTCGTAATCCTCTTTCCGGAGGACGGAGAGGACCCGTAGAGTCACCTTCGTCTGACGAAGGAAAAAATTCTTCTTTATGAGCTCGGTCCCTTCGATTCGAACCACGACGACGGGGCAACCGGTCCGGGTGGCAATCTTGAAGGAGCCTTCGTGAAAGGGAAGAAGGTTTCCGGTTTTGCTTCGGGTGCCTTCGGGGGAAACGGCCACGCTGGCCTCGCCTCTCTCGATGTAGCCAATGGCCTTTTGAATGGTCTTGAGGCCGGAATAGGGATTATGGCGGTCGAGAGGCAAAAAGCCGGCCTGGTGCATCCATTTGCCGGCGACGAAAAGATGCTCATTCTCTTGCTTCGAGACGGAAAGAACCGTCGTGGGAAGGTGAGCAACCAGGCAAATGTGGTCAAAGCCGCTGATGTGGTTGCAAATGAGAAGGAACCTTTCCTTTTTGGGGGATTTTCTCTAAACCGACGAACTTGACTCTCGCCCTCATGAAAGGCAAGAGGTTCTGACAGGTCTCTTTGACGACCCAGTAAGCAAAATGGTCTGGTTTCTTCGGGGCTTTCTTTAGAGAAATGAAAAGCGAACCCACGAAGCAGAAAAGAATCCACAAAAGATAAAGGGCGACAAAGAAACCTAAGGCCAAGGGCACCGGAATCCACCACGTGGAAGGGTCCAAGTAGAAACCCCCAAAGAAGTAGCTGCAACCGCTCCCGAGGAGAGACAAAAGGGCAAAGAGGATGAAAATCTGCATAGGGACATTATCCTCTTTTGGAACCTTCGGCCCAAGAAACAAAGGCAAAGTGGCGCTTCCTGAGCCAACATTCGAAGGAATTTGCGAAAATCCTGTCCGTCAAAGAGGCTTTTGTAATAGAATTAACTTAGTTAAGGTTTACTAAAATTATGCCACACCGCAACGCCCAGCAAACAAAACAAGAAATCAAGCTGCAACTCATAAAGCTAACCGCCAAGCGCGGAATCGAAGGAGCCTCCACCAAAGAAGTGGCGGCCAAAATCGGCATCAGCGAGCCCGCCATCTACGTTCATTTCATGACGAAGGCCAATCTCTTCAACGAAACCTTCATTTTCTGTTGCCACGAATTCGAGGAAACGCCGGCCTTGCCCCTTAGTTACTCGAAGGAAACCGTCTCGAGGCTTTCAAAGCCTATCAGAAGAAGATCACCAAAGCCATCGCCAAACCCGCTTTCATTAAATACATCTACGATTATCTCCAAAGCGATCATTTTGATCCCAAGACGGCCGGAGCCTGTGAGGATCTCTTTCTCAAGTCCCTCAAAGATTTCCTGCGCCTCCACAACCACGTCCTCACCGACGCCGAGATCCGCTATCTGGCCTACCAATGTGTCAACGCCGACCTCCGCTACGCCATGAACCTCGTCCGCGGACAGGTTATCCGGAGCGACCGAACCGATTATCTGGCCTTCTGCATCAGCAGTTATGGCATGGTCAGTTTCCTTGAAGACGAGAAAATCCACCCCGGCCTCGAAGCCGACGATTACAGCAAGAACCCCTATACTGGCGCA
>Ga0183099_1000046_pt1 | contig 141579 bp, 135 predicted proteins | sample Biomet1_FD_127788 | JGI IMG/M metagenome (GOLD analysis project Ga0183099, IMG submission 127788) | Microbial communities from bioreactor (seeded with anoxic lake sediment) at LBNL, California, USA - Biofuel metagenome 1 | ecosystem: Engineered > Bioreactor > Anaerobic > Unclassified ...
GAGTTGTTATTTCAAAAGAGGATGGGCAACCGGTTGTTGGAGCGTCTATTTTAGTAAAAGGAACAACTGTAGGGTCTATTACTGATTGAAAAAAAGATTAATGCTGTTATTGACATGCCTTTTTGTAGGTATCAGTCTAGTAACTGCCCAAAATCAGAAAGTAACAGGAGTTGTTATTTCAAAAGAGGATGGGCAACCGGTTGTTGGAGCGTCTATTTTAGTAAAAGGAACAACTGTAGGGTCTATTACTGATTTGGATGGTAAATTTGTTTTGCCTAAAGTTCCAAGTTCTGCGAAATCTTTAGTAGTTTCATTTATAGGTATGAAGACTGCTGAAGTTGCACTAAAGCCAACTTTGAGTATCGTTCTTGAATCAGATGCAAGAGTTGTTAGCGAAATTGTAGTAACTGCTATGGGTGTTTCTCGTGAAAAGAAATCTCTTGGATATGCAGTTCAAGAAGTTAAATCAGAGGAATTGACGAAAGTTGGGCAAATGAATGTTGCAAATTCATTATCTGGTAAAGTTGCAGGTGTGCAAATCGCTTCTACCGGAGGTGCAATTGGTGCTTCATCACGTATAACAATACGTGGTAATAGTTCATTTGGTAGCAATGAACCTTTAATTGTAGTTGATGGAGTGCCTATCGCTAACGATCAATATTCAAATAAAATGAATAGTGACGGACGAGGTGGATCTGTTGATATGGGTTCTGGACTTTATGATATTAATCCAGATGATATAGAATCCGTTTCCGTATTGAAAGGTGGTTCTGCTGCTCTTTATGGTATGCGTGCTGGTAAAGGTGTAATTCTTATTACTACTAAAAGTGGTAAAGCAAAAAATAAAGGAATAACTGTTCAATATGATGGAAATTTTAGTGTTGATCAGGTTTACAACATTATGCCTCTGCAAAATAAGTATGGACAAGGATATTTAGGTGATGAATATTTTTATAGCCAAGCTAAAGCAGACGGATATACAGGTACTTATCAGGACTATGCTATAGGTGGATATAATTCTGGTTATGGTTTTAATTATAATGGTGTAAATAACCAAATGGATGAGAGCTGGGGCCCTCGTTTAGATATTGGACTAAAAGTTCCTCAGTATAATTCACCTTATAAGGATGGCGCATATACTGCTACTGATTGGATTTCACATCCTAATAATGTGAAAGACTTCTTTACAACAGGTTATTCTTTGAACCATAATGTCTCTTTTGCAACACAAACAGAAAAATCTTCTACTCGTGTATCTTTGGGATATCGTGATCAGAAAGGTACAGTTCCAAATACGGACCAAAAAAGATACAACGGACAGTTAAAGACAACAATGGACTTTAATAAGTATGTAAGTTATGACTTGTCTATGGATTATACTCGTACAGAAAGTGATAACTTGCCTGTATCTGGTTATGGACCTAGCAATCCACTTCAATCTTTGCTTCAGTGGTTTGGACGTCAGGTAGATATCAAAGATCTTAAGGCTCATTGGCAAGATTATGACGTTGATGGCAATCATTACAACTGGAATTCAGCATATCATGCTAATCCATATTGGACTGTTAACAAGAATACGAATGGTTATGAACGTAATCGTTTGTTTGGAAAAACATCTTTATATGTTAAACCTTTAAGCTATTTGAAATTTGAAGGTAGACTAGGATTTGATTATTATGATACTAAACAAAATTCAGTAGTAGCTTCTAGCCCTGATTATCTGGATGGATATTTTAGATTATACAATCAAACTCAGTCAGAGATAAATGCCGATTTCGTTGGTTACTTTGATAAAACATTTGGTGATTTATCAATTGATGCTTTGGCTGGAGCTAATTACCGTAATGTAAAATGGCAATCAGCTGGTTTAGGTGCTGATGCTTTGACTATTCCGGAGTTATACACTATTTCAAATGTAAAAGGTAGTCCTGTTAATTCTATGGACCATTCTTGGATTCGTTCAAACAGTGTTTACGGACAGGCTTCTTTTGGATATAAAGGAATGGCTTATGTAGACATGAGTGCTCGTCAGGACTGGAGTTCAACAATAAAGGATTCTTTTTTCTATCCATCAGTTAGTGTTAGCTGGATTCCTACTGCAACATTTAAGTCATTACAGTCTGATGTATTGAATTATTTAAAGATACGTGGAAGCTGGGCTAAAATTGGTTCTGCTACAGAAGCATATAGAACTGCTGCATATTATACATCAGAGGATAATACATTTAATGGAGTTTCACAATTCCATCTTCCTACAACTTATCCTGCAACAAATCTTAAGCCGGAAAGTGTTATAACAAAGGAAATAGGTATTGAAGCTGCTTTCTTCCAAAAACGTTTAACTCTTGATATGGCATATTACGCAAAGAAAACAACTAACCAGATTATGAATGTTGCTGTTTCCAGAACTACTGGTTATAACTCAATGTTGATCAATGCCGGTGAAATTGCTAACAAAGGTTTAGAAATTCAGTTAAGTGGAGACATTATTAAAAATGCGAAAGGCTTTAACTGGAATGTATCTTTAAACTGGGCAAAGGATAGAAGTAAGATCAATAGCCTATATGGAGATTTGCAGTCTTATACTCTTGGATCAGACTGGAGTACCTATGTTTATGCTATTCCTGGACAAAGCTGGGGAAGTATTTATGCAAAGGGAATGGTTAGAAATGATAAAGGTGAAGTTGTAATCGGCACTAATGGACTTCCTAAATTGCAATCAAATATGAAGTTGGGAGATGTAGCTCCAGATTGGACAGGTGGTTTACGCAGTGAACTTTCTTACAAAAATCTAAGCTTTGGTTTCTTGCTTGATATGCGTAAAGGTGGTGACATGTTCAGTGTATCAGAAATGTTTGGAGCTTACACCGGTATATTAGACTTTACAGCAAAGGGTGATATCCGTGAAAGAGCTATCGTAGTTGGTAAAGATGTTATGACAGGATATAAATGCGTTACAGCAGATGGTCAGACCAATACTATCGGTGTATCTGCTCAGGATTTTTATGAATCATATTATTCTAACCATGAGTTAAGTGTATTTGATGGTTCATACTTGAAATTGCGTGAATTGCATCTTACATATACATTCCCAAAAGCAATGTTAGCTAAAACAAAATGTATTAAAGCAGCTAATGTGTCTCTTATTGGAAGTAATCTTGCTATCCTGTGGGTTTCTTCTTCGAACAAATCACACATTGACCCTGAGTCAACTGAATCTAACGGAAATTCAGGTGTAGGACTTGAATCTAATTCTTATCCTCCTTCACGTAGTTTTGGTATAAAACTTGGTCTAACATTTTAATTACTAAAAAATATTGATATGAAAAAATATAGTTTAAATATTTCTTTATCAATGGTTTTGCTTGCATTCCTGTTCTCTGGATGTACAAGCTCGTTTGATGAAGTTAATTCAGATCCAGATAATTCAACCGATGCACCGGCTGCCAATATCCTTACATTTTGTTTGCAGTATGCATCAACGAATCTTTTTGATCCATGGTGCGATATGAATGAACCAAGTACTTATAGTGGACAATTAGCTAAAATACAGTATATTGATGAGGCTAAATATGTATATCGTCCTTCTGTAGTAGAAAATAAGTGGTTCTACCTATACAGAACCATGAATAATCTTCGTACAGTAGAAGCTAAAGCTGCTGCTCAGAATTCACCAGGAATGTACGGTATTGCAAAAGTTTTTGAGATGCAAATGATGCAAATCACAACTGATACCTGGAGAGATGTTCCATATACTGACGCACTTAACATAAGTAATGGCGTTTTACTTTCAAAGTATGATACCCAAGAGACTATTTATCCGGGAATGTTAGCAGAACTTAAAAGTGCTGCAGACTCATTGGCGAAAGCTGGTAGTGGTAGCGTGAGTTCTTTATCATCAGGTGATGCTATTTATAATGGTAAAATTGCTAAATGGCAAAAATATTGCAACTCTTTACGTTTACGTTTAGCTATGCGTATATCTGGCGTTGACGCTGCATTGGCTAAAGCTACAGTAGAAGAAATTTTAGCTAATCCATCAAAGTATCCGGTTATAAGTTCGAATGATGATAATGCATTTTACGTGTGGCCAGGTTCTAAACCTTATTTGGAACCATGGTATACAGACAAATACTCAACTGGACGTGATGACCATGGAGTAAGTGATGTAATGATCAATGCATTAAGCTCTTTAAGTGATCCTCGTCTTTCAGTTTATGCTCTCCCAGCAACTTCTGATGGTCAATACAGAGGGTTTACCATTGGCGCTAAGTCTCAGCCTAATTTAACAACAATATCACGTATTGGCGCTAGATTCAGAGAGAATGCTGCTGGCTTTACTCCTTATTTCCGTGCTTGTGAAACATACTTTGATATTGCAGAGGCTTCAAAACTAGGATGGGCTACAGGCTCTACAGCAAAAGCTGCATATGAAAAGGCTGTAACTCTTTCATTGCAAGAGAATGGTGTTGCAGATGCTGCAATAGCTACTTATTTGGATGGTCCTGCTTTATACGATGGTACCAATAATCAATTATACTTGCAAGAATGGATTTCTTTATTTAAGCAAGGTATGGAAGCGTGGTCATTGTATAGAAGAACAGGTGTTCCTACTACAAATTATGTAGCTCCTGCGTCTACATACACAGGACATAATGTGTCACCTTTAAGATACCCTTATCCTGCAACAGAAACATCATTGAATGGTACTAATTCCGCAGCATCTGTTGCTAAGGTTGTAGATGATTTCTGGGGTCAGAAAATGTGGTGGGATACTCGTTCAGGCGTTCAGTAGTCTCCATCTATTTGACTTTACATATTTACATTATAAGAGAGGCTATCCAGTAAATGGATAGTCTCTCTTTTTGTTAATAACATATTCGTACAATAGCATTAGCCTGGTTATTCTATAGAAAGTGGATTTAAGGACTTTAAGCGTGTACAAATAAAAGATAATCAACTATTTATCTTCTAGATGAATAATAAACGCAGAATCCTTGAAAAACCAAAAAACTTCTAGTTGTTTTTTGGGGGGTAACAGGGGGTGCCCTTCTGAAATCTATTGGTAGCGGGGGTGACAAATTTTAGCACAAGACATATAAAAGAAGTTATTTTATATGTTTGTCACCACCAATGATCTTTTCTATACAAACGTACTTTATTTTGTTTTTTATCAATTTAACCCGAAGCTATAAATACATTTTTGAATGTCTGTGTTGTTATAATCATTTAATCACGTATATTTGTGCACATTTATATAAATACAGAAGATGAAAGAATTTGTTATTTCCGAAGCGCAAACTGAGAAAGCTGTTCTGGTAGCTCTAATTACTCAGACACAGGATGAGCGAAAGACGAATGAATACCTTGATGAACTGGCATTCCTTGCTGAAACAGCAGGGGCAGAAGTGGTGCGTAGTTTTACGCAAAGACTTGATACTGCAAATTCTGTTACTTTCGTAGGAAAGGGTAAGTTGCAGGAAATAAAGGAATATATTGAAGAGAATGAAATTGGAATGGCCATCTTTGATGATGAACTATCAGCCAAACAAATACGTAATATAGAGGGTGAGTTACAGGTTAAGATCCTTGACCGTACTTCGTTAATTCTTGATATATTTGCTATGCGGGCACAAACTGCCAATGCAAAAACTCAGGTAGAGTTGGCTCAATATAAATATATGCTGCCCCGATTAACCCGTTTATGGACTCACTTGGAACGACAAAGTGGTGGTTCTGGTGGTGGTAAAGGCGGTTCTGTAGGTCTTCGTGGACCGGGTGAAACTCAGCTCGAGATGGATAAGCGTATCATTCTTAACAGAATGTCTCTTTTAAAGCAACAGCTTAAGGATATTGATACGCAGAAAGCTGTTCAGCGAAAGAATCGTGGAAAAATGATTCGTGTTGCATTGGTAGGATACACTAACGTGGGAAAATCCACATTAATGAATCTGTTGGTCAAGAGTGAAGTGTTTGCTGAAAACAAACTTTTTGCTACACTTGACACTACAGTCCGGAAGATGATCATAAATAACTTGCCTTTTCTGCTTTCTGATACTGTTGGTTTTATCCGTAAACTGCCTACTGACCTGGTCGATTCGTTTAAGTCAACATTAGATGAGGTAAGAGAAGCTGACCTGTTGCTGCATGTCGTGGATATTTCTCATCCGGGATTTGAAGAACAGATAGAGGTGGTGAGCAAAACCCTTAATGATATAGGTGGAGGTAATAAACCTTGTATCCTAATATTCAATAAGATCGATGCGTATACTTATGTGAAGAAAGCTGAGGATGATCTTACACCTAAAACAAAAGAGAATAGAACGCTGGAGGAACTGAAGAATACATGGATGGCAAAGCTTAATGAGAATTGTCTTTTTATCTCAGCGCGCGAGAAAGAGAACATTGAAGAACTGAAAGAACTACTCTATAACAGGGTAAAGGAATTGCATGTGCAACGCTTTCCTTACAATGATTTTCTTTTCCAGATTTATGATGAGGATATGAATGAATAAACATAGCAAAATAAGAAAATGAGAACGTACCGCTTGCTTACTGAGGATGAAGTTCTTCAGTTGAAAAGTCAGTCTTGTTTGGCCGACGATTGGAATAATGTACTTGTATCGGATAATTTTAAAACAGAATTTGTACATCATACCCGCTTTTCGGGAAATGTAAAGCTTGGCTCCTTTGACGGAGAGTTTACTTTAGCCGGTGGAATAAAGAAGCATTCCGGATTGAGACATGTTACACTTCACAATGTGACTATCGGCGATTGTTGCTGCATTGAAAATATTCAGAATTACATTGCTAACTATGAGGTAGGTGACCACACATTCATTGAAAATGTGGATATCATTCTGGTGGATGGCTTGAGCACATTTGGCAATGGAGTGGAAGTTGCGGTCCTAAATGAAACCGGTGGCCGTGAAGTGCTTATTAACGATAAACTTTCAGCCCATCAGGCTTATATATTGGCTCTTTACCGTCATCGTCCGGAGCTGATAAGCCGGATGAAAGAAATTATTGATTTCTATTCAAACAAACATGCTTCGGAAACCGGGAATATCGGTTCCAATGTGATGATTGTTAATACAGGGTCAATAAAAGACGTTCGTATAGGCGATTGCTGTCATATTGAAGGAGCTTGCCGATTAAAGAACGGTAGCATTAATAGTAATGCTGATGCACCGGTTCATATAGGTTATGGCGTGGTTTGCGAAGATTTTATTATATCTTCCGGTTCTCATGTAAGTGATGGAGCTATGTTGGCGCGTTGCTTTGTGGGGCAGGCTTGTCAGCTGGGACACAACTATTCGGCTTCCGATTCTTTATTCTTTAGCAATTGCCAGGGAGAGAACGGTGAAGCATGTGCCATCTTTGCCGGACCGTTCACTGTTACCCATCATAAATCCACTCTGTTAATAGCCGGTATGTTTTCGTTTATGAATGCAGGTTCTGGTTCCAATCAGAGTAATCACATGTATAAACTGGGGCCAATTCATCAGGGAACACTGGAACGTGGAGCAAAAACAACTTCTGATTCGTACATTCTCTGGCCTGCACGTGTAGGAGCTTTTTCATTGGTTATGGGACGTCATGTGAATCATGCCGATACTTCCAATCTGCCGTTCTCTTATCTGATTGAGCAGAGAAATACCACTTATCTGGTTCCCGGGGTAAATCTCCGAAGTGTGGGAACCATTCGTGACGCTCAGAAATGGCCGAAACGTGATAAACGGAAAGATCCGAATAAACTCGATTATATTAATTATAACCTGCTTAGCCCGTATACCATTCAGAAAATGTTTAAAGGACGTCAAATATTGAAGGACTTAAAGCGTGTATCGGGTGAAACATCTGAGATATACTCTTATCAGAGTGCAAAGATAAAGAACAGTTCGTTGAATAAAGGCATTGTTTTTTATGAGATTGCAATAAATAAATTCCTGGGGAACTCTATTATAAAGAGACTGGAAGGAGTCAACTTCCAGAGCTGTGAAGAGATACGCGCCCGCCTGAAACCAGATACGGAGATTGGTGTAGGAGAGTGGGTAGATATTTCCGGATTAATTGCTCCTAAAAGTGAAATTGATAAACTGCTGGATGGAATTGAGGGTGGAAGCATTAACCGTTTAGATGATATTAATAGCAGTTTTGAGGCAATGCACAATAAATATTATACTTATGAATGGACATGGGCATACCACAAAATTCAGGAATTCTACAAATTGAATCCTGATGAAATAACGGTAAAAGACATCATTCATGTTGTGAATATATGGAAAAAATCTGTTGTAGGGCTCGACGAAATGGTTTATGCTGACGCAAAGAAAGAGTTCTCTCTATCTTCAATGACAGGTTTTGGAGCCGACGGAACCCGTGCCGAAAAGGAGCAGGACTTTGAACAAGTGCGCGGTGATTTTGAAAGCAACCCATTTGTTACGGCGGTGATGAAGCATATTGATGATAAAACAACTTTGGGTGATGAGTTGATAAACAGAATCAGCCAGTTGGCCTAGAGATATAGTCTCATAATATTAGCCTCGTTATCCTATAGCAATGAGAGATTTGCTACAGGATAACGGGGCTGTTATTTTATGGTAATATCATTCTTTTATTTCAGTTAAGAAGAATTATCCTTTTATCAATTAACAAAGAGGAGTTTTATTAGTATATTTGCGGTCCCGATTTTACTTAAAATATTAAAGATATGGCAACACCCCCGTTTAAGTATCAGGCTCCGTTCCCAATGGGAAAAGATGAGACTGAGTATTATTTGCTTACCAAAGAACATGTTTCAGTAAGTGAGTTTGAAGGAAAAGAAATCCTTAAGGTAGATGCAGAAGGATTAACCATGATGGCTAATGCTGCTTTCCGCGATGTAGCTTTTATGCTTCGCCCTGAGCACCAGAAGCAAGTGGCTAAGATTCTTTCTGATCCTGAAGCAAGTGAAAATGATAAGTTTGTGGCTTTGACTTTCCTTCGCAATGCAGAAGTTTCTGCAAAAGGAAAACTTCCTTTCTGCCAGGATACCGGTACTGCAATCATTGTTGGTAAAAAAGGCCAGCAGGTTTGGACTGACGGATGTGATGAAGAAGCGCTTTCAAAAGGTGTATATAAAACTTATACAGAAGAAAATCTTCGTTACTCACAGAATGTTCCTTTGGATATGTACAAAGAGGTTAATACAGGATGTAACCTTCCTGCTCAGATTGATCTTTATGCTATTCAGGGAGCCGAATATAAATTCCTTTGTATCTCCAAAGGTGGTGGCTCTGCCAATAAGACTTATCTATATCAGGAAACAAAAGCTTTGCTTAATCCAGGTAAATTAGTTCCATTCTTAGTTGAAAAGATGAAAACTCTGGGTACTGCGGCTTGTCCTCCTTATCACATTGCTTTCTGTATTGGTGGTACTTCTGCTGAAACAAACCTGAAAACAGTGAAACTTGCTTCTGCCAAATATTATGATAACCTTCCAACTTCAGGTAATGAAGGCGGACAAGCGTTCCGTGACATTGAACTGGAAAAAGAAGTATTGCTAGAAGCTCAACGCATGGGTCTAGGTGCTCAGTTTGGTGGTAAGTACTTTGCTCACGATATCCGTATTATCCGTATGCCTCGCCACGGTGCTTCTTGCCCGGTAGGTATGGGCGTTTCCTGCTCTGCAGACAGAAACATCAAGGCTAAGATTAATAAAGACGGAATCTGGATTGAGAAGATGGAAGATAATCCTGGTCAATATATTCCTGAAGAACTGCGTAACGCAGGCGAAGGTGATGCTGTAAAGATTAACCTGAACCAACCAATGGCAGATATCCTGAAGGAACTTGATAAATATCCTGTTTCTACCCGCTTGTCTTTGAACGGAACAATCATTGTAGGTCGTGACATTGCTCATGCAAAACTGAACGAACGTATCGAAGCTGGTTTAGGTCTTCCTCAGTATATCAAGGATCATCCTATCTATTACGCTGGACCAGCAAAAACTCCTGCAGGAATGCCTTCAGGTTCTTTTGGGCCAACTACTGCCGGACGTATGGATTCTTATGTTGACCTGTTCCAGGAGAATGGCGGAAGCATGATTATGATTGCAAAGGGTAACCGTAGCCAGCAAGTAACCGATGCTTGTCAGAAGCATGGTGGTTTCTACTTGGGTAGTATCGGTGGCCCGGCTGCTATTCTTGCTCAGAACAACATTAAAAAGGTAGAATGTCTTGAATATCCTGAATTGGGTATGGAAGCAATCTGGAAGATTGAAGTAGAAAACTTCCCTGCATTTATCTTAGTTGATAATAAGGGTAATGATTTCTTCAAACAAATCAAACCAATTTGTGTAAGTTGTAAGTAATTACAGAGATTAATAAATAGTAAATACCCCGGCAAACCCAAAAGGTTGTCGGGGTTTTCTGTGTTTTTTTCAAAAAAGTTGTGTAGTCATGCGCTTTCGCAGCTGGGCGAAATTACAAGGTTGAGAATTTAATAGGATAAAGGTAGCTAAGAGATAGTGATTTAATACGCCGACCGATATTTCCCTTCCTCTTTATCTTCCAGAATATTGAGATAAGAAGTATAGCGTGATTCACTGATAAGATGTTGCTCTACGGCTTCGCGAACAGCACAGCCCGGCTCGTGACGATGAGTGCAGTTGTTGTATTTGCATTTGTCAGACGTCTCAAAGATCTCTTTAAAGTAATGGCCCACTTCTTCGTCTTTCATGTCGAATGTACCGAAACCTTTTATTCCCGGAGTATCAATGATGTATCCGTCTCCAGTAACGGAAAACATTTCTGAGAAGGTGGTGGTATGCATCCCTTTGTTGTGATAGGTTGATATTTCTGCGGTTTTTATATCTATATCGGGTAGGAGGGAATTGATCAGGGTAGACTTTCCTACACCGGAATGTCCCGAGAAAAGGGTGATGTTTCCTTCAAGGGCTTGCTTTATATCCTCTAGTCCGTCTCCGTTCCTGGCGGAAATCTTGAAACAAGGGTAGCCTATTTGTGTATAGAGTGTGATAAGTGCTTCAAGGTAACGCAACTCGTCTTCGCTGTATGCGTCTATTTTGTTGAATACTAGCTTTACAGGTACACGGTAAGCCTCGGCAGATGCTAGGAAACGATCTATAAAGATGGTGGATGTCTCGGGATAGTTTACCGTTACTACCAGTAAGCACTGGTCGAGATTGGCTGCAAGTATATGTGATTGTTTGGAAAGATTGGACGAGCGGCGGACTATGTAGTTCCTTCTGTCCTCAATTTCATTGATAAAAGCAGTGCCTTCCTGATTCATTATAATATGCACATTGTCGCCCACAGCAATCGGGTTGGTGCTTCTTATTCCTTTAAGGCGGAAATTGCCTTTTATTTTGCACTCTACCAAATTGCCGTTTTCGGTTTTTACCTGATACCAGCTTCCTGTGTTCTTTATAACTAATCCTCGCACTTCTTGTATTTTAGTTTTTCGGTGTTGAAAACGTCAGGGAACTAAGCTCTGTAAAGTCAGTTCCCCGATTCGTTTTTTTATACCGTCATAATTTCTTTTTCTTTTGCAGCAAGCATCTCGTCTACTTTCTTGATAAATTTATCATGAACTTTCTGCAGGCGTACTTCAGCATCTTTCTCTTCGTCCTCAGCCAAACCTTCTTTTTGTAATTTCTTCAGGTGGTCAATTCCTTCACGACGGGCGTTACGGACACTAATCTTAGCTGTTTCAGCATCTTTGCTACATTGTTTAGCCAAAAGTTTACGTCTTTCTTCTGTAAGTGGTGGAATACCAAGACGGATAACTTCTCCATTGTTTTCGGGCATAATGCCTACTTCTGAATCAATAATTGCTTTTTCAATTACTTTAAACATTCCTTTATCCCAAGGTTTGATTACGATACTTTTCGCATCCGGTGTAGTGACTGCAGCCACATTGCTAAGAGGAACCATACTTCCGTAAGAATCCACGCGGATACCGTCAAGAATTCGTGTGTTTGCCTTTCCGGCACGAATGTGAGCCAGTGATTCATCAAGATACATAATGGCCATGTCCATTTTATCTCGAGAGTCATTAATACAACTGTTTACGTCCATCATCTTATTTGGTTTTATAGTTTATTTGTTACTTCTTCAGTTTCGAATGAGCAAAAATAGCAGATTTTTTGAAAACCTGCAACAGTTTTCCGCTTTATCCTTATATCTAAGCTCTGATAAAAGGATAATTAGACTGTTTTTGGGTGAAATATTCTGTTATAAGTGTACGGTAAACATAAAAATAGTGTAGACCTTATTAAATTTCAGTCTACACTATTTTTATAAAAGGAGTAGGTTTGTTAATGAATTAAACCCCGGAGATTACCTTAGTCTTCGTTTTGTTTTTTTAAGGTGCTTAGTTGTAAATTAGACTGCCTTGCGTATCCTATTCTGAAGTTAATAGGTTTAGGTTCCATTGTCTGATAAGCATCGCGTAAATCTGTCTGCGGATATTTGGCGAACATGCTGATAGGTTCATTAAATGCCCCGTAAAGCTGAATATCCCATTTTGATTTATCGTAAAAACGCCAGGGTATGCCCGAGTCGTCTTGCATGATGGCCGACACGTGTTCAAGGATGGCATCGCGTATTATTGAGAAATAACTCATGTGCATCAGGTAGGAAGCCGACTTGATGAAGCAGGCAGTTGTTTCCTTGTTCAGTTTATCAATGTATGCCATCAACGGCTTGTTGCCCGACAGACCGCCGTTGCTCAGGTCGGTAGAAAGGAAGCACAGTGTTTGCAAATGGTTTGTTCCTTCTTTGAAAAACTTGATTTCCACAAGTTTACCTTTTTTGTTGGCGGGAAGGCTTTCATCTTTTTCTTCTACAATCTCGCCTGCTTGGTTAATCATTTTATGCTTAATGCTGACAAGCTTCCTTTCAGAGCGTGCCATTAACATTGAGATGATGGGAACAACTCCGTCAATGGTATCGTTGGAGAGTTCGGCTTTCATGTCTATCGTACGGAAAAAACTAAGATTCAGGATGTCTGAAACAGCATTCTGGTATAACCGGTAGGTTGCAGCCGATGGATGTTTTACTTTTGCAGCGTTACCGGCACGTTCCAGCCCGATGAGGAAATAGGTGTCCATATTGGGGAAGAAGGTATTCGGAAACAAATAATCGGGACCTCCAAAGGGATAAAAAATAGTTTTGCACTGATCGTTCACTGCACCTAGTTCATCTTGAGAGAAAGCCATTATTTTGGGAGCAGATTGCAGGAAAGAATTCCATATCTGATCCATGTTTTTGCTGTGTTTCTTCCACTCGGGAGTCTGTGTAAGCGCATAAAGTTTGCTTTTTTTGTCTTCAATAGGCATACCTGCCACGAAGCGTGCGGTTTCATTCAACTCTTTATCCCCTTTAAGCTTGGGGGCATTTGCATCCTGAGCTGAATCATTCCTGGAAAGTTCAGTTACAGCGATATTTGCACTCTTTTTTTTCTGTTCGCAAGAGGAGAATGTTAAGATCATTCCTGCAACAAGAAGCATTACATACTTAATGTTCATTTCTGTTATAGCTTAGTTTATAGTTTGTTCTTCTGTTTACTACCCATTTGTTTGCCTGATATAGGAGCGCGCCAGTAGCGAGAGTAGCGGCACTCATCAGGCTCATCCACATAACGTGCTGTTTGCCTTCTACAAAAGTCTGGATAAAATCTTCACGGACAAGGTACACGATGGACCACACAATCAGTATGATGAATATAACCGGAGTGAATGGATATCCCCATGTCTTGTAAGGTCTGTGAGCATTCGGGAAGCGATGTCTGTGTACAAAGACGCCGATAACCGTCATCAGAGCAAAAAACGACAAGGTAATTCCAGTGTATTTGGTCACTAATTCAAATGAGTTGGTGATAATCAGCAATACACTGATAACATACTGCACCCAAATGGCAACGTACGGCGTACCACGTTCCGATCTTCTGGCCAGAGGGCGGAGAATATAAGTATCTTCTCCCATAACCTGAGAAACCCTGGGGCCAAGAAACACCATGGAACTGATGCTTGATATCAGTAACAGGGCAATGAGCAGGCCCATCATGTTGCCCAGTGTGTGACCAAATATGTGTTGTGCGGCGATTAATCCCACTTCCAGCTGTCCGGTCATTTCCGTTGCCGGTGTAGAAAGCAGGAATACGGCATTAAGAAACAGATAAAGCACTGTGACCACCAGCGTACTGATAAAGAGTGACCGTGGAATGGTGCGTTGTGGATTTTTAATTTCATTCGCCATATAGGCAGATGCATTCCAGCCCGAGTAGGCATAATATACCCAAACCAGTGAGACGGCAAAGCCTGTTGAAAAAATGTCGTCCCATGAAAAACCGGAGAATGACGAAGAGAAGCTTTGATACTTTACCGGCATAGCCAGTCCGCAGGCAATAAATCCTACAATAACCAGTATCTTGAAGAAAGTAAAGAATCGCTGTATGGTGCCTCCCATCTTAACATCATAGGCATGAACGATGGTTATTAAAGATAAAACCGAGAGTCCTGTAATCAGGGGGTTGAGCACAGGAAACACCTTTGTAAGATATCCGCTTAAAGCCATACAAGCCAAAGCCACCGGAGCTGCAAATCCTACAATTAAGGAAGCCCATCCGGCCATAAAGCCAAGCATAGGATGATAAATAACCCGTAGATAATGATATTCACCGCCGGAACGTGGCATTGCTGCGCCAAGCTCTCCGTAAACAAGTGCACCACACAGGGCGATAATTCCACCAATCAACCAAAGTAGGAGAATAGAGGTCATGTTCGTAGTCCCAAGTAGCTGAAATCCAAGGGAAGTAAAGACTCCTGTACCAATCATATTCGCTATGACAAAGGCTGAGGCTGTAGTTAATCCGAACTTGTACGTGCCGTATTTGTTGTTATTCATGCATTTCACTATGTTGTGTGTGCAAAAATACAATTAAATCTGTAACTTTGCGGAAATAATAAAAAAATGTGCGTAATTATTCTTAATTAGCATATTGCTTCTGTAGTTGTCTATAGGCTAGATTGTTACAGATTGTGAAGAATCAATTAAATTTATAAAAAGATGATGGATCTGCTTCAATATACATTTTTCCAGAACGCTCTTTTGGGTGGTTTATTTGCAAGCATTGCTTGCGGAATAATTGGAACTTACATTGTGACCCGCCGACTGGTCTTTATCAGCGGAGGCCTTACCCATGCATCGTTTGGGGGGATTGGTCTGGGATTGTATTTAGGTATATCGCCTATTCTCTCAGCTACAATTTTTTCTGTTCTGTCGGCCTTTGGCGTGAACTGGCTCAGTAAGCGGAAGGATATGAGGGAAGACTCGGCCATTGCTGTGTTCTGGACCATGGGCATGGCGCTTGGTATTATTTTTACTTTCCTTTCGCCCGGTTTTGCACCGGACCTTTCAGCTTTCCTGTTTGGTAATATCCTTACAGTTAAAGGAACAGACATTCTGATGTTAGCATCTATATCCATGGCAATGGCCCTTTTCTTTCTCTTTTTTATTCACCCCATTATCTATGTGGCTTTCGATAGGGAATTTGCCCGTTCGCAGGGACTTCCGGTAACATTCATTGAGTATACGCTGATGATGTTTATCGCCTTGACAATTGTTGCCTGTTTGCGAATGGTGGGAATTGTACTTGTACTCTCCCTGCTCACTATACCACAGATGACGGCCAACTTGTTTACTTTTAAATTTAAACGGATTATCTGGCTTTCTATCCTCATCGGATATCTGGGATGTCTGGGCGGACTGTTCATCTCTTATTTTCTGAATGTTCCTTCCGGGGCATCGATCATCTTTTTCTCCATCATTATTTATGCTGTATGTAAGTTTGGCTGTAGCATTTTTATACGTTTAAAGAGGCAATAAAAAGGCGTAAGTTCTGTTTTATCTGTGAGTGAAACGATTTAATTTACTGGTAGATTGAGTAATAAAGGGATATATATTACTGGAAGCATGCTTTTGCTGATTATACTTGCCGGCTGTTCTGTGAAAAAGAATACAGCTGGTTCCCGCTTTTATCATTCCTTTACTACCCGGTACAATGTTTATTTTAACGGTAATCAGGCTTATAAGCAGGGAGTTGAGGCCATTGAATCAGGAAACAAGGACAGCTATCTGGAAATGATTCCTCTGTATCCCATTGAAAATAAGAAAACAATAGGACTGGGAAACACCGATTTTGACAGAGCTATTGAGAAATCGCAGAAAGCGATTAAGCTACATTCCATAAAGAAAAAGCCGGTTCGCAAGCCGGGGAAAAAGACTCCAAAGCAGAAACGCTGGCTGGCGCAGAAAGAGTATAATCCATTTCTTCACAATGCATGGATGTTGATGGGAAAGGCTCAGTTTAATAAGAGACAGTTCCTGGAAGCGGCTTCTACTTTTTCTTATATTGCCCGCTTGTATAATACTGACCCTGAAATATCTGCCAATGCAAAGATATGGCTCTCCCGCTGTTATACGGAGATGGACTGGTTTTATGATGCCGACGATGTGCTCACTAAACTGAATAACGACAGTCTGCCTTCTAATCTGATTCCTGCATATTCTGCTGCGTATGGCAATTATCTGCTCCGGCAGAAAAGGTTTAAAGAGGCTACTCCCTACCTGTTATCAATCATAAAAAATGAGAAACAGAAGAAGCAAAAGGCTCGTGAGTATTATTTGTTGGGACAGGTTTATCAGGAAATGGGGGATAATGCAAAAGCTTTTGCAGCTTACGGCAAGGTGTCCGGGCAAAATCCGCCTTATGAACTGGAATTTAATGCAAAAATAAAGCAAACGGAGGTGGTATCGTCTTTGAATGGCGGTAAAACAATAAAGAATTTGCAGGCGATGGCGCGCAGTGTAAAGAACAAGGATTATCTTGATCAGGTCTATTATGCACTGGGCAATGTTTATCTGTCGGTGAAAGATACCGCACGAACCATTGAACAGTATAAAAAAGGGGCAAAGGAAAGCACAAGAAACGGTTTGGAAAAAGGTGTTGTGTTGCTTAAATTAGGTGATCTTTACTGGGAGAGAACGGATTATGTAAAGGCTCAGGATGCATATAAACAGGCTATCGGATTGATAAACAAGGAGTTTTACGGATTTGAAAAGTTGAATAAACGCTCTGAAGTGCTCGATGAACTGGTGAAACATGTGGTGAATGTGCAGTTGCAAGATAGCTTGCAGCATCTGGCTTCTTTAAGTGATGGTGAAAGACGGTTGGTGGTTGATAAGATCATTAAGGAGGTCAGGAGAAGGGAAGTGAATGAACGGAAAGAAGCCGAACGCCAGGAACTGATGCAAAAGCAGGAAGAGAATATGGGTAACCAGATGGTGAACCGTACAATAAAACAAACTACTCCGAAACCTGTGAATTCCGGTGATAAATCCTGGTACTTCTATAATCCCCAGCTTGTTGAACAAGGAAAAAATGACTTCCAACGTAAGTGGGGGCGACGAAAATTGGAAGATAACTGGCGAAGAAGGAATAAAACAGTGATTTCTAATAATGAATTTGCGGAAACCAATTACAGTGAGGAAGCTGTTGGGAAGAGAGATTCCTCAAAGGTGAACGGAAAAGATTCCGGTCCTCTTAAACCGGACTCGGTGATTACCGACAACAAGAATCCGGAATTCTATTTGCAACAAATACCACTCACCGAACCGGCAATGAAGGAATCCAACGATATTTTATCTGATGGATTGTTTAACATGGGGTTAATCTACAAGGATAAGCTGGAAGATTTTTCGCTTGCACAAAAGACTTTCACGCGTCTTTATACACAATTTCCACACTTCGGACAGTTAGACGAGGTATATTATAACCTTTATCTGATGAATTCCAGATGGAAGAAACTGGCTGAAGCTGCCTTTTATAAAGGTAAACTTATAGCGGAATTTCCCAAAAGTAAGTACGCTGTCACAATAGGTGATCCTGATTATGCATACAACGCTACTCATGGAAAGCATCTGGAAGACTCTTTGTATGTGGATACTTATGCTGCTTTTCAGAAGGGTGAATATGCAAAGGTGATGAGGAACTATGAATATGCTCAGAAAAAGTATGCCATGGGGCAGCACATTCCTAAGTTTATGTTCCTCAACGCAATTGGTTTACTGCAAACCGGAGAGCAGAAGAAGTTTATGACCGCATTGAAAGAGATTGTGGATAAGTATCCGAAGAATGAAATAACAGAACTGGCTGCCAACATAATTAAAGGACTTCAGGATGGCAGGATTCTGGCAAAAGGAGCTACCTCATTCGGTTCTATATGGAATCGTAGAAAGACAGAACAGGGCGAAGGTGTTGCAGGAACTGATACGGTAATGCCTAAGTTTAACCCGGAAAGGAATACTTCTTATCTGTTTATTCTGGCTTATGAAGAGGGGAAAGTCAACGAAAACTTGTTATTATATGAGCTGGCTCGTTATAACTTCTCAAACTTTATAGTGAGGAACTTCGACTTGTCTTTTGTGAAAAATAATGGGATTGGAATGCTTCAGGTAAAGGAATTCATAAACTTTGATGAGGCTTATCAATATACTCATCTGCTTTACAAGGATAAGGAGATGGCAAAGAGGTTAAGCGGAATGCGGGCAATCATTATTTCGCGGCAAAATTATGAATTGCTCTCAAAATATTATAGCTTTGACGATTATCTATCATTCTATAAAAAGCATTTCTCTGAGATTCCGGAACTGCAGATCAAAGGTTATACATTGGATGAACCGGTTTTTGAAGAAGAGAATGTGCCGGAAAAGAATGAAGAATAAGAAATAAGCAAAGGAAACAAAGATGAAGAAAGATCAATTACTCTGGGTGGACGATGAAATAGACCTGTTGAAACCGCACGTACTATTCCTGCAAAGCAAAGGATATGAAGTGAGCACGGTTACCAACGGGCAGGATGCGCTCGACCTTTGCAGGGAGACAAAGTATGATTTGATTTTTCTGGATGAGAATATGCCTGGACTCAGCGGGTTGCAGACTCTTTCAATGATTAAGGAAATCTGTCCCACCGTTCCGGTTGTGATGATTACCAAGAGTGAGGAAGAGAATATAATGGATATGGCGATAGGCTCAAAGATTGCCGATTATCTTATAAAACCGGTCAACCCTAATCAGATATTGCTCAGTATTAAGAAGAACCTGCACAAGAAAGAGATTGTTACTGAAGTGGCCAACACGGGATACCAACAGAACTTTGGGAAAATAGGAATGCAGATCAATGATTCCTTTACTTATAAGGACTGGATGGAGGTGTATAAGCGACTTGTGTTCTGGGAACTTGAACTGGAAGGCTCGGAAAGCAACATGACAGATATGCTTGCCATGCAGAAGACTGAGGCAAACTCTGCTTTTGTAAAGTTTATCAGGAAGAATTATCTTGACTGGATTGCCAATCCGGAGAGCAGACCGGTGATGAGTCCCGATATATTTAAGAAAAAGATATTCCCTCTGCTCGATGCCGGTGAGAAGGTTTTCTTCATTGTGCTGGATAACTTCCGCTATGATCAATGGAGGGTGCTGAGTAATGAACTGGCCGATTCGTTCACCTTTGATGAAGAGCTCTATTTTAGTATTCTTCCCACTGCCACACAGTATGCACGGAATGCCATCTTCTCCGGATTGATGCCGAACAAGATTGCCGAGATGTTCCCCGAGCTGTGGGTGGACGAGGACGAAGAGGAAGGAAAAAATCTGAATGAAGCACCTCTGATTCAAACGCATATAGAGCGTTATCGTCGCAAACATACTTTTTCTTATCATAAGATCAATGATTCGGCGGCTGGCGAACGGCTGCTGAGCAATCTGGATAGATTGAAAAGTAATGATCTCAATGTGGTGGTCCTCAACTTTATCGATATGCTTTCTCATGCAAGAACGGAATCAAAGATGGTACGTGAGCTTGCTTCCACGGAAGCTGCTTACCGTTCTATTACCCTCTCGTGGTTCAGACACTCTTCTGTAAAAGACCTTTTTAAAGCCTTGGCGGAAAGTGATTATAAGATAATAATCACCACTGATCACGGAACCATTCGGGTGGATAATCCTATTAAAGTGGTTGGCGACAGAAGCACCAATACCAACCTGCGTTACAAGCTGGGCAAGAATCTTACATACAATCCGAAGCAGGTTTTTGAGATAAAAGATCCCAAAAAGGCACAACTTCCTAGCCCAAATGTAAGTACTTCTTATATCTTTGCAGGCGGAAGAGACTTTTTTGCGTATCCTAATAATTATAATCACTATGCATCCTATTATACGAATACCTTTCAACATGGGGGTATCTCAATGGAAGAGATGATTATCCCGTTAATTGGCATGCAGAGTAAAAAACGATAATAGAACTTTATATATATGGAAATTAAAATTAATTCTTTAGACAATATCCATGACGCTGCCCGTGAATTTATAGCAGCCATGGGCGACCGCACGGTTTATGCTTTCTATGGAAAAATGGGAGCAGGGAAAACAACTTTTATCAAAGCAATTTGTGAATGTCTGGGTGTGACTGACGTGATAAACTCTCCGTCATTTTCTATCATCAATGAGTATCGCTCGGCAAGTGGTGAGCTTATCTACCACTTTGATTTCTATCGCATCAACAAGGTTGAAGAGGCTTTTGACTTTGGATATGAGGATTATTTCTACTGCGGTGCACTATGCTTCATAGAATGGCCTGAATTGGTAAATGATCTTTTACCATTTGATTGTGTGAAAGTGACTATTGAAGAACAGGAGGACGGAAGTCGTTTAGTATCCTTCTAACCAATAAAAGTCTGCTCGGTCTTTTTCATCCTATTAATGTTGCTTATTCATATAAATCCATTGGCGGCATTTCCAGTAACCATTCACCAATAAATAAAATCCATTGGTGAATGGCTCTAAAATATTGGAGAATAACCAGAGCAAAATTGGAGAATAGTTTTTAGGAGATATAATTTTCTGTTTTTTCTTTGTGTTTTGCAAACTATAAAGGAAAAACAGAAAGCTACCATCACTCTCTCACTTTTTAATGTAGGAAGTTGAATATGAAATGATTAATGTGTGATGGATGCATTTTTATCTCTCACTTTTCCCTCACGAAAAGGTTCATCCCTCACTTTTTCAAGCATAATCTGCTCATTTTAGATGTCTACGTATGCGTAATACTGGTAATCTTTGATCAGTGTTTCAAGAAATTTCTCATCATTCATTTGCGGATTAATAGCTAATAATCCTTTGATTTTTTCACTTAACTGGCTGACATAACTATCTCTTTCTCTTCCGTTAACGCTAAGTGCCTTTTCAATTACATTGATTTGTTCCAGTGACAAGTCGCCTGCCTGCGGAAATACCGGATGGTAATTGGCTTCCAGATGTGCATATTCATCTAAACTTACCTGAATTTTACGGTAATCATTCTGCTTTATCACCATGGTTCCTGCAGCCAGATCTCCAATTCGCTGATTGTTTCTGGTCAGCAAAATAAAGATAACGCCTAGTCCTCCGGTAATTGTGAAGTCTATCAGGTAGAGCAGCCAGCGTAACAAATAAGCCCCAAAAGTAGGGTTGGAGCCATCTGCCATAACAACCCGAATGTTCATAATATGTTTCCCTATTGACTGGCCATGGTTAAATACTTCAAACAGCAAAGAGTAGCAGAATGCCGGCAGATAAACAAAAAGTAGAAAGCATACTTGAAACGATCCGTGGATTTTACTTAAGAAAGGAGTCTTATCAAAGAATGCAATTGTGGCAAGAACATAAAGGATAATGATTACCATATCTATGAGTCGGGCAAGGATTCTTTCGCCTACACTTGCAGGAGTCTGGTTTATCCGAACGTATTGCCCTGTAATAATTGTTGTATTTGCCATGCTGTTTGAAAAAGTTTGATAATTAAGTTGCAAATATATAATTTATAATTACTTTTGTTGTCATACAGATCTAATAATTTAAAAAGACAATTAAAACAGAATGAGAGAAGTCTCTTTTATACGACAAAATATAGAAAAGTGGAAGGAAGTTGAAAAGGTTGTTGAACAGGCGGAACACCTTGAACCTGATTACCTTGCAACTGTTTATACTGATCTGGCGTCTGATTTGTCATTCTCTCAAAGTCATTATCCTACTTCACGGATAACCATCTATCTCAATAACCTGGCTTCCGCCCTTCACAATTCTATTTACAAAAACAAGAAAGAAAAAAGATCCCGGATTATAACTTTCTGGACAAAAGAGATTCCACTTGTCATGCTTAATTCACGAAAGGAGTTATTTTACTCTTTCCTTATTTTTGCAGTAAGCGTATTTATTGGAATCATTTCTACAATGAATGATGATACTTTTGTCAGATTGATTCTGGGAGACGGCTATGTGGATATGACTTTAAATAATATAAAAAACGGCTATCCCATGGCTGTTTACAACGGATCGCCCGAAGTTCCTATGTTTCTTGGAATCACATTAAACAATATAGGTGTCTCACTGTATATATTTGCAATGGGATTGCTAACCGGATTTGGTTCTGGATATCTATTATTCCAGAATGGCGTTATGCTCGGAGCATTTCAGGCATTTTTCTTTCAGCAAGGTTTGTTGGGGGAGTCCATGCTGGCAATCTGGATACACGGAACATTAGAAATATCAGCCATCATTGTGGCCGGCGCTGCGGGGCTCACTCTTGGAAATAGCTGGTTGTTTCCTGGTACTTATTCCCGCAAGGTGGCGTTTATGAATGGTGCAAAACGAGGACTTAAAGTTGTGATAGGAACGTTACCCATATTTGTTGTGGCGGGTTTCCTTGAATCGTTTATCACACGCCACACCTATCTTCCCGACATGTTGAGATTAGGTATTATCATTGTTTCACTAATATTTGTGCTTTTTTATTATCTCTATTTACCAAACACATTACGCTATGAACTATCAGAATCAAAAAATTAATTTTTATCAGAAAAGAACTTCCGGGGAAAACATTTCAGCTACATTCGATTTCCTGAAAGGGAATTGGAGACCAATTCTGAGATTGTGCTTATACATATTGTTGCCATTTTCTATAGTTCAGGGTGTGTTTATGAATAATGTGACTTCTGCTGCGGTAGATGCTGCTGTTCATCCTCCCACTACCATAGCTTCTTTAGAGGGTATAAGCCCATCCGTTCTTATTAATTATATATTGATGGCTATATTTTATATGGTAGGTCAGAGCGTTCTTACTGCCATTGTGTACACGGTGATGCAAAAGTATCAGAATAGTGAGAAATTAGAAAAGTATCCTTTATCAGATATCAAAGATGATTTTATATCATTCATCAAGCAGTGTTTTATTCTGATGTTTTATGTCATGATAATATCAGCAGGATATTTCTTTGTTGTGGGAGCTTTAGCATACTTATTCCCTCTTTTGCTAATTGTAATTATTCCGGGAACTATCTTTTTGGTAATTCCTTTAACCCTTATCTTCCCGGCTTACATATTCAGAGAAGGAATCGGTGTCAATAATGCCTTGAAGCAAGCTTTCCGGTTGGGAGTTTCTACCTGGGGTTCTCTTTTCCTGTTGATAATTGTTCTAGGCATCATTAGTGGTATAATCCGGACTGTTACTTCCTTACCATGGTCTATTGTCCTTGTCACCAAGAGTGTTCTGGGTTCATTAAACACTCACGTAGCGGTTTCTAACTCAGTCCTGATGGATTTTGGTATGTATATTCTGGCAACTATTGAGGTTTTTGGAACTTATCTTGCTGGCGTTTTTATATTTACCGGTGCAGCTTTTCACTATTTCAGCGCATTGGAAGCCAAAGATTCTGTATCTGTAAACGATGATATTGATAATTTTGAACAATTATAGTATTTGATGCACGCTACAGATACTTTATATTATGATACTGCCAAGATAGCGCGCTACCAGGCAAATAGTCATTTTGATTACAATTCACAACTGGTTCACCGGAATATTAATATATTTGATATACTCAGAAACTGGTTCCGTGAGTTGGTTGAAAGTCTTTTGGGTAATGAGTTTGCTGAGAAATACTCAGGAACGATATTGACTATAATATTCCTCATTATTATTTTGCTGTTAATCTTCTTTATCTATAAGAAAAGGCCCGAGCTTTTTTATAAAGAAAAGAGAAACTGGAAATACAATGTGGAAGAAGAAACTATTTATGGAGTTGATTTCGGTAGCGAGATTGCTAATGCAGTGAGCAGTAGTGATTACCAACTGGCTGTACGCCTTATTTATCTGCAGACATTAAAGTATCTCTCCGACAAAGAATATATAGATTGGCAAACATATAAAACACCTACGGAATATTTGTATGAGATGAAACGCAAAGAGGTGATGGAGGAATTTCGTCACCTGACTAACCGTTTTTTAATGGTGCGGTATGGAAACTTTGAAGCAACCGAAGCTACTTACCAATCGGCTAAGAGTTTGCAGCAGGTAATATGGAAAGGAGGGAACGATGAAAGGTAATATTAAATTTATTGCTTTTATTCTTCTCCTGATCATTGGAATGTTTCTTGTAGAACAGAGCTTTACCAAAGAATTTACATGGAATGCCACTTTCAGCAAAAGCGACAAACAACCTTTTGGATGCTTTGTTTTTGATGATGTGTTATCTTCTTCCTGGAAAGGGAACTATTCGGTTTCGGATAAGACTTTCTATCAGATGGACAATGATTTGTTGAGTAGGCCGAGGTCTATTTTAGTTGTATCCGATTATGCTTTTATGGATTCTGTACAATTAAAATCGGTAATCAGTCTTTTGAGAAAGGGAAATAAGATAATGTTTGTCTCTTCAACTTTTTCACCTCTTCTGGTTGATACTCTGCGAATAGTTGCTCACAACAGCTTTATAAGTGATGCCGATATGAAGTTAATGATACATCAGAAACCGCAACTAAAGTCTTTGCTGCTTTGTGATTCTACATTATCCCACAAAATTTATAAGTTCAATGCCCAACTATGTGAAGATTATTTCTCGGGAGTTGATTCTTATGAACCAAAGTTGGAAAAAAAGTCGGAAGACAAAAGAAAACCAACCTGGATTTCTAAGCTACCTTCTACTGTACTTGCCCGAAACAAGGAAAAATTTCCTGTTGCATTCAGCAAGAAGATTGGGAAGGGAGAACTTTTCATGGTCTCTACCCCTTTGATATTTACTAATTACGGAATGCTTGATAAGAAGAATGCCGGTTATATTTTTAGTCTGCTCTCTCCAATGAAAGGATTGCCTTTAGTGCGCTACGAGAGCAATGTTACCAATAATGGAGAAAAAGAATCACCGCTTCGCTATTTCCTTAGTCAGCCTCCTTTGAGATGGAGTATTTATTTCGCTTTGTTTACCCTGGTTCTTTTTATGTGTTTTACTGCGAAAAGACGGCAGCGCGTTATTCCTGTGATAAACCCTCCGGTGAATACCACTTTGGATTTCGTGAAACTGATAGGCACATTGTTTTATCAGAAGAAAGATCACCTTGGGCTATTGCGTAAAAAACGAATTTATTTTGCCCAGATACTGAAAAGAGAGACCAGCATTGATATTGATGAAGAGGCTTTGACCATGGAGCTTTGTCAGAGACTCTCCAACAAAACAGGAATAGAGGCGGAAAAGATTTACAGAACCTTGAGAGATCTTGAGCTTCTGGAGTATGATATGCCGATTGATGAAAAGACTTTGAAAGATTATATTGACCGAATGAATGAAATTATAACTAATTCCTATAAATAATAGATTATGGAAGAAACAACGAGCAGGATAGACTTAACTGAGTTTTCGGAAAAGATCCGGGAACTTAAAAGCTGCATTGCGGAAGTTATTGTGGGACAAGATAAAGCCGTGGATTTAATTCTTACCACCATACTTGCAAACGGACATGTTCTCATTGAAGGGGTGCCGGGAGTTGCGAAAACATTACTGGCTAAACTAATTGCAAAGTTAATTGATGCCGACTTCTCACGCATTCAGTTTACTCCGGATTTAATGCCTTCCGATGTGTTGGGAACAACTGTCTTTAACATGCAGACAAATGCTTTCGACTTTCACCGCGGACCGCTTTTTGGCGATGTGATTCTTGTGGATGAGATAAACCGTTCTCCGGCAAAGACTCAGTCGGCACTCTTTGAGGTGATGGAAGAACGCCAGATTACCATTGACGGAAGGACTTTCCAGATGGGCGATCTTTATACCATCCTTGCTACTCAGAACCCTGTTGAGCAGGAAGGAACGTATAAACTTCCCGAAGCACAGATAGATAGATTCCTGATGAAGGTGACGCTCGATTATCCCTCTTTGGAAGATGAGGTGGCCATTCTTGAAAGACATCATCAACAAGCCGACTTTGTGAAATTGCGTAGCGTGAAGCCTGTGCTGAAGAAAGAAGAATTGCTGTCATTAAGGGCTTTGGTGAGACAAGTATATGTGGATGCCACACTTCTTCGCTATATAGCATTGATTATTCAGCAAACAAGAACCAGCAAATCGGTTTATCTGGGAGCTTCCCCACGTGCTTCTGTTGCTCTGCTTCAGGCGGCAAAAGCTTTTGCTATATTGCAAGGACGTGATTTTGTAACGCCGGAGGATATTAAGTTTGTGGCTATTCCGGTTTTGCATCACCGTCTTTTGCTTACCGCTGAGGCCGAGATGGAGGGTTACTCTTCTGCAAAGGTTACCCGTAGATTGATTGATAAAGTGGAAGTTCCGAAATAAAAGCGTATGTTTCTTACTAAGAAGTTTTATCTGATTTGCATTGTCCTCATTCTGTTATTGGGAATGGGCTATATGGTTACAAGTTTATTTCTTGTGGCCCAGATAGCTCTGCTTGCTCTCCTGTTAGCTGTGGCTTTTGATATATGGCGGCTTTACTGGAGAAGTTCAGTAAAAGGCTTTCGTTCCTGTGCCGAACGTTTCTCCAACGGTGATGATAATCCGGTGAAGATCTATGTTGAAAACCACTATCCGTTTACCGTCAGTCTGGAAGTGATTGATGAGATTCCGCCTGTTTTTCAGCGTCGTGACATTGCCTTCCACCTGAGACTGGATGCAGATGAGCGTAAAGCCATAGAGTATAACCTTTGTCCGGTGAAAAGAGGGGAGTATGATTTTGGGATGATCCGCATTTTTGCCAGCACTTCCCTTGGTCTGGTTGCCCGTCGATATAGTTGCGGTACTCCTGTTTCTGTGAAGGTTTACCCATCTTACCTCATGCTACATGAATATGAGCTGATGGCCATGTCGAACAAACTTACAGAAATGGGGATAAAGAAGGTGCGGCAGATAGGGCATCACGCGGAATTTGAACAGATAAAAGAGTATGTGAAAGGAGATGATTACCGCACTATCAACTGGAAGGCCACTGCCCGCCGACATCAACTAATGGTAAATACCTTTCAGAACGAACGGTCACAGCACATCTATAATGTAATTGACAAGGGGAGGGTGATGCAATCGGCTTTTCAGGGCATGACTTTGCTCGACTATGCTATTAATGCTTCGCTGGTTCTCTCGTATATTGCCATTCATAAAGACGATAACGCCGGGCTTATAACCTTTGAGGAACAGTTTGGATCTTTTGTTCCTGCTTCGAAAAAGGAAGGACAGATGCAGCAACTTCTTGAGAATCTCTATAAACAAACCACTACTTTTGGTGAGAGCGATTACTCTTCGCTCTACATTCACCTGAATAAGCATATCAGCAAACGGAGTTTCCTTATTATCTATACCAACTTTGACAGTATTGTGGGCATGGAAAGGCAGTTGAGTTACCTTCGTCAGCTGGCGCGTCAGCATCTGGTGCTGGTTGTTTTCTTTGAGAATGCCGAATTGAAGACCTTTGTTGAGAAGAATCCTCGCACCACTGAGGATTACTATCAGCAGACTATTGCCGAGAAGTTTGCTTTGGAGAAACGGTTGGTGGTTTCTACCTTGAAACAACATGCCGTTTACTCGCTACTCACCACACCAGATAAGTTGTCGGTCGATGTGATAAATAAATACTTAGAGATTAAATCCCGACATCTGATTTAGACTTTTAACATTCAACTGCTCGTATATTAGCAAAGATCACCTTATCCTTTATCTGTTTATTAACCGGATCTTATTGCTGGCTTGTACAACCTGGATGTTTAAGGTCATGACCCCAATGTGCTGAGTTGTACAAGCTGGCACTCTGGCTTGTACAAGCCAATGCTAATATCTCCTTTTATATACAATAATTAGTCCGGTGAGTTCAGCTAAAACCTTTAGGTCTTTATTGTAGTTGGTTAATATATAACTACGACACTTAGTGACCAGCAACAGAAGATAAGAATAGAAACAGGCAAAAAAAACAGACAGTTGCAAGGCTAACCCTGCAACTGTCTGAAAATAATGAATATTTTTATTCTGCTAAGCTGAAATACTTATTTAAAAATAGTTTTAAGTGAGGTTTATTCTACCTGACCTAATGAATTTCCATATTCCATTTCTCCCTGAACAACAAAGAGAACATCTTCGGGATTAAACTCTCCCATACCATCCGCTTTTGCCTCTTTTACAATGTATTCCACAATTTCATCCTGATCAATATTCACGAATCCGTCAGCATCGGGTTGTGCATCTAAACATCCGCTTGTGGAATAATAATCCACCATAACGTCGAGGAAATAATAGAGCTCATCGTCAGTGAACTTTTCTTTCAAGTCCAGTGGCAAAAAGTTTTTAATGAATTCAACGGTCTTTTCGTCGTCTTCATCTTCCAATAAGAAATCATCTTCTAAGCCCATAATCTGAATTTTGTTTTGAGAGTCTTTATAAAATTGTTTTTAATTTATAGCAAAGAGTCTATTTTTGCCTGAAAAACAGACTTTGCAGCTGCTCCAACTTGTTTATCAACAACTTCTCCGTTCTTAATAAACAACACAGTAGGAACATTACGGATTCCGAATTTTGAGACAAGATCGTCGTTTTCTTCGATATCGCATTTTCCGACTGTTACTTTGTCTGCATATTCAGTTGCCAATTCTTCAATTGATGGGCCTATTTGTTTGCAAGGACCACACCATGTTGCCCAGAAATCTATTACTAATGGTTTTTCGCTTTGAAGTAATTCTTCAAAATTATTGTCTGTAATTGCTAGTGCCATAACTTATATTCTTTTTTATATTTATATATATGTTGATGCAAATATAGTATTAATTAATATGATATTCAAGTTCAGGATGTTCATTTATATAATTGACTATTTTTTTTCCAACTGATAATTTAGTTGAACGCGCCATAAAATCAACGGAAGAATTAGACTCTTCATCAATAATTTTAAAGTAAAGCTCGGTTTTTCCCGGACTTTCATTGCTTAAAATAGAAAGCTCTGTCACAACCTGTTGATTCAAAGCTGCCAATGGTATAAGAATGGTCATCTTTTCAATTAAGGAATCCTTCACGTCCTGCAATAACTCCATGGATGTAATCTTAATATCCAGCTCATCCGGTTTCCATTGCCGAGGTTGACACCTTCCTTTAATGTATAAGAACATTCCAACTGAAAGAAAGTTTCGCCATTCTATATAATCGTTTCCAAAGAAAGGCAATTCATTGGAGCCGGAAAAGTCCTCAATCTTGACTATTGCAAACGGCTTTCCTGTTTTACCCATCCCTTCACGTACGTTTGTCACTATTCCCCCGAAGGTTAATTCCCTGTTGATAAGAGAGGTTCTGTCTGAGAAATCAGTCATGTGTGTATTACATACATCTTTTAATATTATGGAATATTCATCCAGCGGATGCGCTGAAAGGTAAATTCCTACCAGTTCCTTTTCTTTATTCAGACGTTCCAGGTCGCTCCATCTATCTGCCGGCATTATTTCGGGTGTGGCAATGTCAATCACATTGTCTCCACCAAAGAGTGAATTTACTGCTGCCGCCTTATCCAGTTGATATTTGTTCCCGTAACGAACCAATACTTCAAGGAATGTTTCCCCCTTAGTGTTTGGCGCGAAGTATTGTTCCCGCTTAAGTTCCGGGAAGTTGTCGAATCCTCCGGCAAGAGCCAGGTTCTCAATGTTCTTTTTATTGCAGGCATTTAAGTTCACCCGCTGAATGAAATCAAAAATACCCGTAAATGGACCATTCTTTGTTCTATCCTCTATGATTGTTGCTACGGCACTTTCTCCCACTCCCTTGATTGCTCCCAGTCCAAATCGGATGTTTCCTTCCTTATTAACCGTGAACTTCAGGTTACTTTCATTTACATCCGGGCCCAAAACCAAAATACCCATAGCTTTACACTCATCCATAAATCGGGTGATATCTACTATGTTTGAGATATTGCGGCTCAACACTGCAGCCATATATTCAGATGGGTAATTAGCCTTCAGGTATGCAGTTTGATAAGCCACCCATGAATAACAAGTAGCGTGGGATTTGTTGAACGCATAGGAAGCGAATTTTTCCCAGTCGGCCCAAATTTTTTCCAGAACCTTAGGGTCATGACCATTACTCTTTCCACCTTCAATGAACAGAGGTTTCAGGTGATCCAGCTTATCTTTCAGCTTTTTACCCATTGCCTTACGTAATCCATCCGATTGTCCACGGGTGAAATTCGCAAGAAGTCGGGACAGAAGCATCACCTGTTCCTGATATACCGTAATACCATATGTATCTTTAAGATACTTCTCCATGATAGGAATATCGTATACAATAGGTTCGCGGCCATGCTTACGGTCAATGAACTGAGGGATATAATCCATCGGTCCCGGACGGTAAAGGGCATTCATCGCGATAAGGTCTTCGAATGTGGAAGGTTGCAGCTCTCTTAAATATTTCTGCATACCGGCCGACTCAAACTGGAAGGTTCCAACGGTTCTTCCTTCACTATATAATTTATAGGTAGCTTCGTCTTTTGTGGAAATGGTATCAATATCCAGATCTATTCCCTGGTGCAATTTTATATTTGCTATTGCTTCCTTGATGATTGATAACGTTTTGAGTCCCAGGAAGTCCATCTTGATCAGTCCTGTGTCTTCAATAACCGATCCTTCATACTGGGTAACCAGCATTTTCTCTCCGGTTTCTTTATCATCAGCCGTACTAACCGGAACCCAGTCCGTAATATCGTCACGGCAAATAATGGTTCCGCAGGCATGTACTCCCGTGCCGCGGACATTTCCTTCCAGCATCTGGGCATACTTCATCGTATCGCGTATCAAAGGATCGTAAGAGTTACATGCTTCCTGCAATTCAGGTATTGCCGCGATGCAATTCTTCAGGTTAATCTTTGGCGACTTTCCATTGACTTCCGGTAAACGGTCGGGAATGTATTTGGTTAATCTGTCCGATTCAGATAACGGTAACTTCTGTACACGTGCTACATCCTTTATGGCCAGCTTAGTAGCCATTGTACCATAAGTAATAATATGTGCCACTTTCTCTTTGCCATATTTCTCTGTTACCCAACGAAGCACTTCACCTCTACCGTCATCATCGAAGTCAATATCGATATCCGGCAGTGAGATACGGTCAGGGTTTAGGAAACGTTCGAAAAGCAAATCATATTCAATAGGGTCAATTTGAGTAATCCCAAGGCAGTAAGCCACGGCAGATCCCGCAGCCGAACCACGCCCTGGCCCAACAGATACACCCATTTCTCTTGCAGCAGCAATAAAGTCCTGTACAATAAGGAAATATCCGGGGAATCCCATGTGCTTAACAGTGGAAAGCTCAAAATCAACCCGCTCTTTCTGTTCCTCATTCATCTCTCCCCAACGTTTCTTTGCCCCCTCATAAGTGAGGTAACGAAGGTAGTCATCATCATTATCAAAGCCCGGTGGCTTAGGGAAGTTTGGAAGAATAGGATCATGATCGATAGTATAAAATTCTACCTGGTCACATATCTCCGCCGTTGTGGAAAGAGCCTCTGGTACATCAGCAAAAATAGCATTCATTTCCTCACGAGTCTTCATCCATTCCTGCTTGGAATAGAGCATACGGTTAGGATCATCCAGGTCCCTTCCCGTGCTAAGGCAGATCAAACGGTCATGAGCTTCTGCATTTTCTTCATCCACAAAGTGCACATCATTGGTGCATATCATTTTAGTATTGTACTTTTGGGCAAGTTGGACAATCTCTTTGTTGACTACTTTCTGTATTTCATACGCTTCATAGTTCGCCCTTGGCACAGTTGCCTTGTGTCTTTGTAATTCCAGATAAAAGTCGTCTCCAAAAACACCCTTGTACCAGCGGATAGCCTCTTCGGCTTCTTCTATTTTCTCTTCTCTGATTCTTCGTGGAATCTCACCTCCCAAGCAAGCAGAAGAGATAATAAGTCCTTCGTGATACTTTTCCAGTTCCTTTCTGTCGGTACGAGGACGGGAATAAAATCCGTCTGTCCAGGCTTTAGATACCAGTTTTATCAGATTGTGATATCCTTTTTCATTCTTGGCAAGCACAATTAAGTGGTATCCTCCCTGGTCGGGTTTACCTTCCTTCAGCTCAAGAGCTCGTTTGGCCACGTACATTTCGCAGCCTATAATCGGTTTGAATAATTTCTTTTTGGCTGCTTCTATTTGTTCTTTGCAGCTTTTTATTTCACCTTCCTTATCTTCACATTCCAGTTCTCCGGCTTCAATCTTAGAGATTTTTTTCTTCAGATCTTTTATCTCACCGTTAGCTCCTCCATTTTTCTTCTTTACATAGTTGAAGAATTCTTTTACCCCGAACATGTTTCCGTGGTCGGTTAAAGCAATTCCCTTCATTCCATCGGCAATTGCCTTATCTACTAAAGCTTGGACAGCAGCTTGTCCGTCGAGGATTGAGTATTGTGAGTGAACATGTAAATGAACAAAATCTTGCATAATAACTAATAGTTTTTTTAATAACGAATCTCATCTGAAATTAGTTTTCAAAGATACTCCGCTTTCTATTCTCAAAAAAATGAAATAGCTAAAAGTTATGAACATAAGTGATTTTTTAAAGAAATGAAGTAAATTTAATCATTTCTATGATGAATTACTTGGTGCGTTCTCAAAATAAGATTAATTTTGCGAAATAAAATCATTAAAAAGGACTCATGGGCCGATTAAAAAAATTAAAAAAAATAAGAATACATAGAGAGGGAACTCATATCCTGGTAGCAGGACTGCTTTTTTTTCTGGTTATCAACAGCCTTGTATATTATTATGTTGATTGTAAGTTACCGTTTTATCTTTTAGCATTAGTAAGTGCTTTTATTTATGGATTGATGGTGAACTTTTTTCGTTGCCCTATCCGCTTATTTGGTGAGGATACTGATAATATTGTAGTAGCCCCGGCTGATGGAAAGATTGTTGTTGTTGAGGAAGTTGATGAGAATGAATACTTTCATGACAGACGAATCATGGTTTCTATCTTCATGAGTGTTGTTAATGTTCATGCCAACTGGTATCCGGTTGATGGTACTGTTAAGAAGGTGGGACATCAGAATGGAAAGTTTATGAAAGCCTGGTTGCCCAAGGCAAGTACTGATAATGAACGTTCTTTGGTTGTTATTGAAACTCCGGAAGGAGTAGAGGTGCTGGTGAGACAAGTTGCCGGTGCAATGGCAAGGCGTATTGTAACATATGCTGAGGTAGGTGAAGAATGCTACATTGATGAACATATGGGATTTATTAAATTCGGTTCACGTGTAGATGTTTATCTTCCTTTGGGAACTGAAATTTTAGTCAAGATGGGACAGTTGACTACCGGAAACCAGACAGTGCTGGCAAAACTGAAATAATTTATTGTAATGGCAAATTCTATAACTCGTCATATTCCAAACTCTGTTACTTGTTTGAATCTCTTTTCAGGCTGCATTGCGACTGTGATGGCATTTGAATCAGAGTATGAACTAGCGATGCTTTTTATTGTTCTAAGTGCGGTTTTTGATTTCTTTGACGGGATGCTGGCACGCACTCTTCATGCCTATTCTAAAATAGGAAAAGAATTAGATTCACTTGCTGATGATGTAAGCTTTGGAGTAGCTCCTTCGGTTTTAGTTTTTTCCTTGTTCAAAGAGGTACAGTATCCTTTGTTCCTACAAGGTGTTGAGGCTTATATCCCTTTCCTTGCATTCGCAATCTCTGTTTTCTCGGCTTTGAGATTGGCAAAGTTTAATGTAGATGAACGTCAGACAACATCTTTTATCGGACTTCCGGTTCCAGCTAATGCCTTGTTCTGGGGATCTTTGGTGGTTGGAGCACATTCTTTTTTGATTTCAGATAGTTTTAATGCTATATATCTCTTTATCCTTGTGGCTATCTTCTCTTACCTTTTGGTTTCTGAAATACCTATGTTCTCTTTAAAATTCAAGAATCTTTCCTGGAAAGATAACAAAGTGAGTTTTATTTTTCTCTTGGTTTGCATTCCGCTGCTAGCCTTTTTAAAGGTAACCGGGTTTGCTGCAATCATCGTTTGGTATATTCTTCTTTCTGTTATTACAAGAAAAAAGGATTAAACAACAATTCTGGCACGTTTGTTGTATTGCCATTCTATATTATAAATAAACTTATTGCTCATGGGTGCTATATTTGGCTTATTCTTTTTTATAATCATCTTAGTTCTAGTCATAGGTCTATCAATTGTCAGCGGAATTCTGCGCTTTCTCTTTGGGATTGGTCGTAAAGCAGGTTTCCACAGTAGTTCTTTTGGAGGAGAAGAGCCTGCTCAAAAAGCAGAACCCGAACCTAAACATAAAAAGATTTTTGATAAAGACGATGGAGAATATGTTGATTATGAGGAGGTAAAGGAAGATAAATAACTCTTTTTTATAAAAGAGAATTCCTTTTTAAGAAAGTTACTTGCGTTTGTTCTGGAAGAAAGACTTCATAAGGACGGCGCATTCTTCTTTTAATATTCCCTTAACAACAACCGTTTTAGGATGAAGAGCTTCAGGAGCATATCTTTGATAACCTCTTTTCTCGTCTTCAGCACCGAAAACTAATTTCCCTGTCTGTGCCCATGCAATTGCTCCGGCACACATCACACACGGTTCCACAGTTACATAGATGGTGCATTCATTCAGGTATTTTCCTCCAAGGATATTGGCGGCTGCAGTAATGGCCTGCATCTCAGCGTGAGCGGTTACATCGTTCAGGGTCTCGGTCAGGTTGTGACCGCGGGCTATGATGCGTTCTTTGCTTACCACAACAGCTCCCACAGGAATTTCTCCCCTGTCGAATGCTTTTTGGGCTTCAACCAAAGCCTGTTTCATGAAATAAGTATCGTCCAGCATATTAGCGTCTCATATCGTGTTCGCCGAAGAGGGTGGGGTAATCTTCCTGCATATTCTTGTATACAAACTGAAGAATAGTCTCACGGAACCAGCGCGACTTGTTTTCTATCTTGTATTTATTAAGATAGCGTTCCACAATCTGCATTTCCTCGTCACTTAAAGTACAGGCAATGTGTTGCTGACGTTTTGGCAAGTTGGCCGGTATTTTTATTCTCTTTCTGTCGTTTGTTCCCATAATCTCTGCAAAATTACTTTTACTTCTGTAAATTCAAAGAATAAATTCAGTAAATTTGCAAAAACAATCTATGGCAGAGCACAATATTCTTGGAAAAGATGGTGAGGAAGAGGCTGTAAAGCATCTTATCTCTCATAATTATACTATTCGTCATCGTAACTGGAGGCGGGGACGTAAGGAACTTGATATTGTGGCCGAGAAGGAAAACGAGCTGATAATAGTGGAGGTAAAGACGAGGCGAAACAGGCTTTTTGCTGAACCTCAGGATGCTGTTACCCCTCTGAAGATAAGAAGAACGGTGTTGGCTGCTGATGCTTATCTGAGATTTTTCCAGATAGACCTGCCTGTACGTTTTGATATTATAACGGTTGTGGGAGAAGTAAACAGTTTCTCTATAGAACATATTAAAGAGGCTTTTTATCCTCCCGTTTGGTAATTGTGTTGTAGGTTTTAATCTAACATATCACGCTATGAATGTAGAATCAGCCAGAGAATACTGCTTGCAGAAAAAAGGGGTGACCGAAGATTTTCCCTTTGATGAGTTAACATTGGTTATTCGTGTAATGAACAAGATGTTTGTTTTGCTAAGTCTGGACAAGCCGGATCAAATCTCAATGAAATGCGATCCTGAATATGCCATTGAGCTTCGGGAAAGATATTCCGGTATTGAGGGGGCTTACCACTTTAATAAGAAATACTGGAATCAGGTTTCTTTCGATGGAAGTGTGGACGATTCCCTTATTAAACAACTGATAGATCATTCATACGAAGAAGTGATTAAGAAATTTACACGCAAGCTCCGTGCGGAGTATGATGCGCTACCTTGATAGCATGAAATATAATATTCTAAGACTGGAGGAAACAGATTCCACAAATAACTACCTCCGTGAACTGCTTTCACGTGAAAAACTACCTGAGTTTACTGTTGTAATGACCGATTTTCAATCGTCGGGTAGAGGACAAAGAGGAAACTCCTGGGAGAGTGACCGCGGAAAGAATCTGCTTTTCAGCGTTTTGTTGAAGCCGGATTTTGTATCAGCCAGATCACAGTTCGTTGTTTCTCAGATAACCAGCCTTGCTGTAAAGGAAGGACTCGACCGTTTTGCTCCCGGATTCAGTATTAAATGGCCCAATGACATTTACTGGAATGAGCAAAAGATTTGCGGCATGCTGATAGAGAATGATCTTGGAGGAATGATGCTTTTTCAGAGTATTCCTGGGATTGGCGTAAACATCAACCAGGATAAGTTTATCAGTAACGCACCTAATCCTGTTTCACTCAAAGCCATCACCGGAGAAAGTCAGGATTGCGAAGAGATCCTTGCTGACATTCTTCATCGTTTATCCGTTTATTACGATTTATTGAGGAGCGGAGATGCAGAAGTTATTAACAGCAGATACCACGATTCCCTGTTTCGTAAGAGAGGCTTTCATCTTTATGCTGACAGTAATGGCGAGTTCTCTGCCAAAATTGTCCGGATTGAAGCGGATGGTAAACTGATTCTATGTACTGAAGCCGGTGAGGAGCGGGGATATCTTTTTAAAGAAGTGCACTGTGTTTTATAATGTTGTCTGAATAGAGATAAGTATTCAGATACTTTTCAAAGGTAATAGCCTGCTTGATGTCAGGAGAATTAAAAACCGTAACTCCTTTGATTGCTATGAATCAAGGAACCACGGTTAATATTATAACTGTAGCAAAGGTGAGGCTACATCTTTATTTTTTAGACTCTACCTCTACAGCATGAATTTTTTCCAGCGTATTTTTTGCCTCAACAGAAGGGAACTGACGCACCACCTTTTCCAGGAAAGTCTTTGCTTTCTCAAATTCGGTAGTTACCAGCCGAGCCAGTTCATTTCGGTAATTTGCGTATTGCATGCGTGTTGGAGCCTGCATTTTCTTAAATTCACTGTCCAACGTTCGTTTTTCTTTATCCGCAATAAAGAAATAGTAATTCCCTATAAATATATTTGCTGCAAGATTATTGCTGTCTATTGAAAGAATTTTCTCGTAAGTTTTCAGCGCATCGTTTTCTTTCCCCAGAATAACTTCCAGATCAGCCAGAGATATCAGATAAATTACTTCGTGAGGTCTTAATTCTACAAGCTCTTTGTAATAATCGTATGCCTTTTCGTAGTTCCGGCTACCTTTACAATAAAATCCTAATTGATGAATCATTTCGGTGCGTGCAGGACAGTCGGGACCAATCTCTTCCTGGAAAAATTTTTCGGCTTTGAACAAATCTTTATCAACAGCCAATCTAAACAAATTGCTTGCTTCCTCCCAATGCTGTTGGGCCAACGCATTTGATATATTGGGCAGAATTTGCTCTGCTGTCTGAGCTTTTAGAGACATTGAGAGCAACATAAAGGAAAAAATTAAAACAGTAAAGTTTCTTCTCATCTCACTTAGTCATTGTGTTCATTACAAAGATATAAATTATTCGATGACAAGTGTCCGGTAAATGGAGAATTTTATGTAAGTTTGCCGAAATTAAACATTTAGAAATATGATTAAATATAAAAGAATTCTTCTGAAGTTGAGCGGTGAGAGCCTGATGGGAGAAAAACAATATGGAATTGATGAGGTACGCTTAGGCGAATATGCTCAGCAGATAAAGGAAATTCACGAACTGGGCGTTCAGATTGGAATCGTGATTGGCGGCGGAAACATATTCCGTGGACTTAGCGGAGCATCAAAAGGTTTCGACCGTGTGAAAGGCGACCAGATGGGTATGCTTGCCACGGTTATTAACAGTCTGGCTTTGAGTTCTGCCCTTGGCTCTGTTCATGTAAAAAGCAGAGTGCTTACGGCTGTAAGAATGGAACCTATTGGAGAATTCTACAATAAATGGAAAGCAATTGAAACACTTGAAGCCGGAGAGGTAGCAATCTTCTCTGCCGGAACAGGAAATCCTTTCTTTACTACAGATACCGGATCGTCTTTGCGTGGAATTGAAATTGAGGCAGATGTAATGCTGAAAGGAACACGTGTGGATGGTATCTATACTGCCGACCCTGAAAAGGACAAGACTGCAACAAAATTCAAGGAGATTACTTATGATGAAATATATACTCGCGGACTTAAAGTAATGGACCTTACCGCTACAACTATGTGTAAGGAAAATAACTTGCCGATTGTTGTCTTTGACATGGACACTGTTGGCAATCTGAAAAAGGTTATTGAGGGAGAAGAAATAGGAACCTTAGTCCATAACTAACCGGAGTTAAGGTCATTTCCCCCTGAAGACTTTCTGGAATAGCGTAAATGAAATTATAAAAAAGAGTACACTAAAATAAAATTTAGCGTACTCTTTTTGAATTTTTAGTCTACTGCTTATTTAGTTTTAGTGTAGGCGCTATTTTAAATGTCCCCTTTTGTTTTCCTTTAGGTCAAAGGAAAGAACAGATAAAGTATAACCGTTTGTTTGTTAACGTAGTTCCATTAAATGCAGTTAAAGCCAAAAACAATAAAAGATCTTCCTGTTATGATGGGGATAAAACTTCATAGTGCATTTTTAATCTACCGCCTGAATGGAGAACCCGGCTTTTGATAAATCTTCCCAATAATGGGGGTAGGACTTAGAAACAACCAGAGGTTCACAGATAGTAAAGGCAGGAACTCGCAGGCAGGCAGGCGCAAAAGCCAGAGCCATCCGGTGATCTTCGTATGTCATAATAGCGGGATTCTCTGAAACAAGCTGACGCTCACCGTCCCATGAGAGCACAGAGTTTTCTTCTTCTTTAAGCACATAACCCAATTTCCCGAGTTCGGCAATCAAGGCAGCCATACGGTCGGTCTCTTTTATCTTCAGGCTCTGCAAGCCCGAGAAGCGGAAAGGAATGCCCAAAACAGCGCAAGTTACAACAAATGTCTGCGCAAGATCGGGCTCATTGATAAAGTTGTAATCCATTCTTTCGCAGTTGCGGCTTGTTTTCATCAGCAATGCTCCCCGGGAAGTGAAGATAGTTTCAACACCTAAATCAACAAACAGTTCTGCAACCTTACTGTCTCCCTGATAGCTATCCGGGAATACCCCCAGTAACTCAATCTTAGCTTCCGGAGCAAGAGCCGCCATTTGATACCAGTATGAAGCAGCCGACCAGTCAGATTCTACCTTAAAAGGTACAGACATATAGGGCTGGGGAAGAACCTCAATGCAATCATTGGCAGTCCATTCAGCCTGTGCACCAAAATCCTTCATCAGTTGCAGTGTAAGATTGATATATGGTTTGGAGATAATATCTCCGGTAAGAGTCAGCTTTAAGCCACTCTTAAGAACAGGAGCAATCATCAAAAGAGCGGAGATATATTGTGAACTGACATTTCCTTTCAGAGAAATAGCCCCGCCTTCCAGCGGTTTTCCACTGATGCGCAACGGAGGAAATCCTTCGTTACCAGCATATTCAATTTCTGCTCCAAGCATCTTCAGTGCGTTGACCAGTACTTCAATAGGACGTTGTTGCATCCGTTGCGAACCGGTAATTACTCTTGTGCCTTTCGTTACCGAAAGGAAAGCGGTAAGAAAGCGCATTGCCGTTCCCGCAGCCATAATATCAATCGTTTCATCCTGAGAAGTCAGCGCTTTGATCATTACCATTGTGTCGTCACAATCAGAAAGATTACCGGGCGTATAAGTACCTTTGGCCAGCGCGTTAATTATCAACGCACGGTTACTAATACTTTTGGAAGCCGGCAATTGAATCTCTGCATGGATGCTGGCTGGGGCTGAAACTTTAATTTGCATGGTGAGTCAGTTAAAAAGCAATCTGTTGGTTTAAAAATAGTCTCAATGATGTTACAAAGATAACGATTTCAGCAGTAAAAGACTATGTTTTTGTGTCCGAATCTTACAAAAGAGTGAGGGATGGGCCTAAAAGTGAGGGTAAAGTGATGGATGAAATTCATCCATCACGGGTTAATTGTCTTATAATTAGGATCTTGCTTGCAAAAGTGAGGGAGTGAGGGTAGAAAATGTTTTTTGTTATTTTTAATGAGAAAGATTATACCCTTCAGCCCAGGTAAAACATTAACTTTGCAACTCTTTAAAAACAAAACAATCAATGGAACCAAGAGAGCTAATCAGTTTTATGGCTATTGCAGAAAATCTTAAGTGCAATACCCGTCATTCATGGACATCAACAAACAGGCATGAAAGTGTGGCCGAACATAGTTGGCGACTCTCGCTTATGGCCTATTTCATTCAGGATGAATTCCCCGAAGCAGATATCAATAAAGTTATCCTCATGTGTATATTTCATGATCTGGGCGAAGCTATAACCGGAGATATTCCGGCTTTCAATAAAACCAAAGAACATGAAGAGATAGAGGATAGAGAAATTATACGCTTGATAGAAACTCTGCCGCAGAACTACCGGGATAAACTGCTTGCCCTCTTTAAAGAAATGAATGAACTACAAACATTGGAAGCTAAAATCTGCAAAGCTCTTGATAAGATGGAAACACTTATTCAGCATAACGAAGCGGATGTTTCCACCTGGCTGCCGTTGGAATACAAATTAAACCTGAAATATGGGGAAGATGCTGTGACGTTCTCTGCTTATATGGAGCAGTTAAGACAGGAAATCTGTAGCGATTCGCTAAAGAAAATGGAATAGGAAACCAATCTGTCTCCTATTCTTCAATGATGTTTGTAAATTCACCCCATCCGGCAGCATTTTTATATGCAGCAGAAACACCTTTAGGAACATATAACTTGCAGATTTCTTTATCCATTCCATCAAAAGAATCGGAAGTTTCAGGTGGTGTTAATGCATTGCTATGTATTTCTGTCAGTCCCGAGCAACCCCAGAAAGCCCAATCGCCAATAGAAGTTACACTACCTGGAATGGTGACTGAAGTCAGTCCTTTGCAATCATTAAATGTATTTTCTTTAATGAGAGTAATGCTCTCGGGGATTGTAATAGATATCAATCCAGAGCAACCAAAGAAAGCAGCCTCACCAATGGAAGTTACACTCGCAGGAATATTAATGGTTTTAAGTCCGGAACAGTCAAAGAAAGCCCAGTCACCAATAGATCTTACATTATCAGGAACCTTGATTGCCGTGAGTCTGGCACAATCACGGAATGCATTCTCGCCAATAGAGATTAAACTGTCAGGAAGTGAGATCAAAGCCAGGTCGGCACAATTTCTAAAAGCCTGATCACCAATGGACGTTACTCCATTATAAATAGTTAAGGTAGCCAGTTTGCTGCAGTTCTTAAAAGCATCAGCTCCGATAGAAATTACACCTTTAGGAATTGTAATGGAAGTTAGTTCTGTACAACCAAAGAAAGCAGCTTCACCAATAACAGTTACACCTTCACCAATCTTTAATGAACGAAGTCCGCTACAGTTAGAGAACGCATTCTTCCCAATAATACCATTCGGGATTGTGAGAGATGTTAGTCCAGCACAACCGTCAAAAGCATAGACTCCAATAGATTCAAGACTGTCAGATAAGGTAACGGATGATAGCTCTATACAACCCGAAAATGCTTTCTTACCAATGGCAATTGCAGTATTAGGGATGGTAACGGATTTAAGAGTATCCAGCCCGGATAGCATATATTCTGGTATTTCATTCTCTTTTATCGAAATGTATTCATTGTCTTCATTATAGAAGTAGCCTTCTTCTATAATTTTTACATCGGCAAGATTGAGTACTGTCAAATTAACTACTTTGCGGATAGTGTCAATATCATTCCCATTAATTTCTCCCGTGAGAATCAAAACTGTATTTATATTATTTTGAGTCTCAAGCAGAGCATTCAAATTACCAGCTACAACGTTTGTTTTCATATAACTTAATTTAGTTTTACTATTCACATAGTAACTTCTTTAGTAAATACCTGTAAATCAATTAAAATCTACTATATTAATAGAATAAACCAATAAAATGTTCTTTCTATTATACTCTTTTATCTTTGGAGCGAATGCAAACTTAATAAAAATACTTCCTTTAAGAAAGAGATTAAAAAGATTAATTTTTTAGTATTTAAAGTCGGTAACCCCTGTTTTGATAAGATTACCACACAAGTTTATCTTTAGTCTTTGAAAAAGAGATATATTATTTCAATCCCCCCGCATTGTATATAGTGATGTCTCTTTCTGTGCGCTAACACACTATTTCTTTTCCATGTGCTTGTTTAAAGCCTCAATAATCAGCATTGCGGATTTCTCTGGACCAAACAAAGAGCTGTCAACTGCTAAATTGTAGTTGCTTGCCATTCCCCAGACTCTGTGAGTATAGTGTTTGCAGTAATTTGTTCTGTCCCTGTCTTTTCTTTCCAATTCTTTCTCTGCCATATCAGGGGCAATACCATATTCTTTGATTATACGTTCAATTCTGTATTTCTTATCAGCATGAATAAAGGTGTTGAAGCAGTTAGGATTACTCTTTAAAACGTAATCGGCACAACGTCCCACAATAACGCATGATTCTTTTTCGCAAATATCCCTTATAACCTTACTTTGTACCATAAACAAGGTATCAAGTGGTGGCATTTCTTCATTTACATAGGCATAGTTCTGTTCGTAAAGATCGAATAGCAGACTATTAGCTAATTTCTGTTCGTGCTCTTTTACATATTCAGGAGTTAAACCTCCTTCTGCTGCTGATAGATCGATCAGCTTTGTATCATAGAAAGAAATACCTAACTCTTTTGCAATTCTTTCTCCAATCTCGTGACCTCCACTACCAAATTCACGTGCGATGGTAATGATGATTTTCTGTTCTTTGCCGGTGGTACTAACTTGCATTTCGGTTTCTTTTTCCTCTTTTACTCCCAATAGTGCATCAACGAATTTCATCTTTCTGCTGTAGAAACGTGCAATGGTACCTACTAACAATGCCGCTGCAATGGTTCCTTCTCGTATGCCTTCCAGTCTGTGAAGCAGGATAAAGGAACTAACTACTCCAATGATAACCAGTGAAGCGTCAACGCCGACCTTTGCCTTACCAAATTCTTTATGAAAGGCCTTGGAGATAGCAAGCGATAATCCTTCTCCGGCAAGGTATGTAACATTGGCCTTAACCTCCAGAAATACACCAAATGCAATTATTGCGCAACTTAGTAAGCAGAGAACCCATTGAAGTATGTAATTGGATGTCTGAATTCCTGATGTAAGGAACATAGCGAAGTCAATGAAGAATCCAAAGATCAGAGCTACCGGTAATTGTATGAGCTGTATAAGTTGATAATCTTTTCTTAGTAACACAATTTGTAATAGGATTATCAGCACATTGACAATGATTGACAATAATCCTACTGTGAGCGGAAATCCTAAACTATATACGTATGGCACACAAGAAACAGGCGATGTTCCTAAATTGGCTTTAATAGATAAAGCAACCCCTATAGCCATTATAAATAACCCTATTACAAAAACGATGCACCTGTTTAACAGTCTTTCTTTTTTCATTCAAATATCTCCTAAATTACAAAATTGTTGCGCCTAGAAATTATATAGGCTTAAATTATGCTAGTCAGGGTATAATAAGGTTACAAAAGATTTTTTTCAAATAAAAAAGGCTTATAATCTTTATGATTATTAGCCTTTCTACTCAGTCGGGGTGAGAAGAAATCCGATTAGCTTGTAATGCGCTGAATTTCAACCCGTTGTTTTTTGTATATTCGTGTATATGTACATAAATGTATATCATTGTATATCTTTTATTTTCTTTCTTTATAAATTAAATTATTCCCGATTACCCAGCGACAGCAACACATCCTGCATTTGTGTCCGGATGGACATGATTTTCCGTTTTTTGAGAAGATATCATAGAAGTTAGGTCTGATATCGCTTTTTGCTGACTTGCAATCACATCTTGCTGGCTTTTTATTAAATCTTTATACCAAGAATCATCTTGTTTTTCAATGTTATTTCCGCTTTCTTCAATGCGTTTTTTTGAAAGTTCAATACCATTGTCTGAAAATTCAATGCTTTTTCCTTTAAATTCTTCCTTCAACATCTCTCCTTGGCCAGTCAATAACCATGATTCTTCAATATCAACATAGAAGTTTAGTATAAGTTTAACCATTCTTCTGCTTAATTCTCTTTTTTCTCCACGAGATTTTCCTAAGCATCCAACCGAAGCATTAAGTTGAACAGTAACTTGATTATCATTCAACCCTCTGTATTTCATGTATTTATCAAACCTATCTATAATTCTTTCCATTTTTTATAAAAATTATTGAAAAAACTTCTATATTTTTTTGTTACATATTGAATAAACTTCTATATTTGCAATGTGATAAAGAACTTTATATTTTTAATAAAAAAAAAGAAAACTAATAATTAAGTAGTAATACGTTCAATTATCAATTACTCACGTAATTATATAGTTCTAAAATGTGCGTAATAATTTATAATACGCATCAAATTAATAAAGTTCTTTCTCGTTGTGCAAATTTAGTAATAAAGAATTTAACATCAAATATTACATTAAAAAATAACAAAAGATGGCTTTTAAAGACTACATTTTATCGATAAGCGATAAGAGAACAACAGAAAGAACTATGATGCTAACCAAAATAGCAGAAGAGTGTGGAGTAAACCTTTCAACCGTATATAAATGGGTTAACGGTCAATCAGTGCCTGATAAGCTAAAACGCGAAAAAATCGCCTCGCTTACAGGGAAAACAGTAGAAGAACTTTTCAATTTAAAAGAGAATGAACAGTGAACTTGATTTAATAAGTATAGAACTGTATCAGAATCCAGGTGGTGATATGCTGGTAAAACCTTCTAATGGAAAGTTATTCTTACTTGATGAAAGAAAAAGAGAATTCATTGTTCCTATGAAATCTTTAATAAAAAATGATTATCAGAAAGCATGGCAAGGCTGTTGTGAATGGAATCATAAGTCAAAGCCTAATGCTATAAAATTTGATTTTCTTAATGTTAGAAGATTTTGCAAATGTAATTTTCAAAAGTATGACGGAAGGCTAGATATAGATGAAAATGGCACCCTTCACTTTGAATTTACAGACTGTCCATTAAGAGGAGAATGTAAATATGAAGGTGTGATATGTTCTCCTGAATTTAGCAATAGTTTGACAGAGAATGATAAGTCTATTCTAAAAATGATTGTATATAAACAAATGACTGCAGATCAAATAGCATTAAATCTAGACCGATCAATAAATACGATCAATAACAGAAGGAAAACTATTCTTGAAAAGACCGGTTGCAAAACCATATCTCAACTTGTAGCATATTGCTATGAACATAACCTAAGATAAAGACGTGTAAAACTAATATATTATGGAAAGAAAAAATGTTTTTGCTGCTATTAAAAGCAAAGATGGGAAGTATGAAATTGAAATAGGTAAACCTATTAATCATCGGGTGAATATCATATTTAATTTTAATGCTGTGAGGTATCTTAAATTTGTGGATCATATTAATTCACATGAGTATGTTAATGTACTGTCCGTGCATGATTATGGCGATACAAGTGGAATTGCAATAGAACTCATCAAGGATAATTCTTTGAGCCTATTAGTTGAAGAATTACCTAATGATTTATTTGATTTCGTTGAATGTCAGAAACCTAGTAACATCATTTTTAAAGGAGAAAAGTCATGATATTGGAAATAAGTTTTAACCAAGATTGGAATAATAAGCTAAAAAATAAAGCTTTTACCACATGCCGGCTGGCTAATCCTAATAAATATGTACTTGGAAGAAAATACAAAATTAAGCTAAAAGGTGAGATACTTGGTTTCGCAACATGCAAAGGGATTAGAAGATTCCCAATCAATAAAGTAAATGAGTTTATAAGTTATCTTGATACGGGATATCCTCCAGGAGCATTTGTCAATATGATTAAGACAATGTATAAGAATAAGGATATCAATTGGAATAGCCAGTTGTTAGACTATGTTCTCCTGGAATGGGATAAAGAACAGAAACTTGATTTATGAAAGATGAAAAACTCAACAGAAAGCTAACCAATCTTAAATATAGAATGCAAAAAGCAGGATATGAGATTGACAGCATAACAATGACTGTAATAAGACCTCCTGATACAAGCATGGAAAGTCATCGGCGTGAAATGAAGATGCAGAAATTAGGATATTCAATTCAGTACAACATGTTTCCAATTAATTCTAATAATTATGATGAGAATAAAGACAATAGCAAAAAAAGCTCCCATGGAAGAAAGAAAAGTTGATCTTTTTGAAAATTCTTCCACAGCAGAAATTAAGCTTAAAGAAGTTAAACGAAGAGATAAGGCCATGCATAAAGTCCCTCTTAGAATAGACCATAGAACAATTATTCTGGTAAATCCAAATAAGTGTAATAAAGCATACGCTGAGGAAGTTAAGCACAAGTTTGAAACCGGATTTAGTAACATTAGATAATATTAAAATTTAACCAAAATGAAACAAATATCGGTAATTATAGTATTGCGGGCCGAAGTTCCTGATGATGCTAATTTGGAAGAAATACAGGAAATGGTTGATGATTACTTGAGCTACAATGAACCAGACTTCCGTATTGGAGAAATTAAAACAAAGGATGAAGATGCCGACAGTGACATTAAAGAGCCTTGGTTTCAGTTAAATAATACTTATGTAGCTGAATCATTTAAATTATTAATTGGATAAACACTAACCAAAACTAAATATATGTATTACAAAATAACAAATCAGAATTGTGCTATTTATAAATCACTGCGTGCACAGAGAGAGATGGAATTATCTGCAAAAGATGAGAACGAAAAAATTCTTAAAGAACACATACCTTATACGTATGAAAGATATGCAGGATACTCTAATCAAGGGGCTAGACGAGTTACTATTCCAATAGGATTCTATTTTATAGATCCAGAAAAAGTAAATGCAAATATTTGGAAAGAAGACAAAAAACGTAAAGGATTATTCTATCCGTCAAAAAAGTCCAAGGAAGGAAGAGAAATGCAGCATATTCTTGATTCTCTAAAATCTTTTTCAGCTTTTAAACTTTTAGATATGATGAATATAGAGTATACTGGAATCGGAAATTTTAGTACTCCTTTTTTAGAATTGGCTGGAGATACTCTTATTATTGTTCTAGATGACAAATTCGAACCAAAAATTAAGGGGTTTATAGAAATCACAAGGAAAGAAGCGTTGAAACTTCTTGAATTTATTGAAAGTTAAAATATAACCAGAAATGAGACAAACAGAAAAATACACTTTAGATTCCACATTTGCTAACAACCTTATAGCACTTGTACACGATGAAGAACTTCCTTTTGAAATTGAGTTGGGGAATAAAGTCGAAGATGGCATAAACGTGGCTATAACTTATGAACCAGAAAACAGAGAGTTGCTTAATAAAACTATGTGTGATATCATAAATTCAACACTATGCTAACAATCTGGAATAATCTATGGAAACAACTTGAGACAGCAACAGATGATCTCAACAATACAATGGATAGCGGTATGCCTGCTATCGCTCAACAAAAGTTGAGCAAGTTTATTAAATCATGGGATAAGCTGAAAGAAATAGCTATGTCGCTAGATGATAAGATGCAAAACCCAATTGACCCTATTGATATAAAGCTTCCATTCGATGAGGAAGAATTTGAAAAAGTCTGGAAATATTGGAAAGAATACCGGTTGGAATCATTCGGTAAGACATATAAGAGCAGAGAAGAGCAGAAGGTTCTTGACTATCTTGATGAGCTTAGTGGAGGAAGTCCGGATACAGCAATTAAATTCCTGAATTTTGCAATGGCTGGAAGCTATCCGAAATTTTTTAAGATAAGTGAAAAAAATTACACTAACCCTCCTAAAGAATTAACACATGACTCCGACTTTGGTTAGCAACTTTATTCAAAGTAGCATTAAAAAACAAGATGAATTAAGAAAAGAACTTAATTCATATCATTACCCAGAGATATCAGACAGATCATTTTTTGAACTTCTTAAATTAAAAGTTCAAGAAATATTCGCCCAGAGAGGTATGATAAGAGAATTCGAGATTGACAAGCACAACAAATATGTGATAAGACAATTATATTATTACCTTATCGGCGATCAGAATCTTTGTAAATGGAATATAAACAAAGGAATATACTTGATGGGAAAAGTTGGATGTGGAAAGAGCGTACTAATGTATGCATATCTGGCTGTACAGGATGCATTAACACATAAGATAACAACTACTATACATGCCAAGCAATTAATAGATGTCATAACAAAAAATAGCATTGACTCTTTAAAAAGTCAGCCTTTGTTCATAGATGAAATGGGAAGAGAAAATTTAGAAATGAGAGATTACGGTAATGTCGTAAAGCCGGTAATTGACTTATTTGCCATTAGATATGAATGGGGTGGAAGAACTTATGCTACATCTAACTTTACTCTTGATACTTTAGAAGGATCAAGAGATCAGAATGGAAACATTAAAGAAATCAGATATGGAAATTTTATCCGAACGCGAATGGATGAAATGTTTAATATCGTAGAGTTACCAGGAGATAACCGTAGAATGAAGTGGGAGAAATAACATGGCAAAGAGAGAACTGATAAAAACTACTATAGGCAATAAGGCTTCCGGGAAGGTACATGCTGTAAAGGAATGGCTGGACCTTAATTATGAGATAAAACTAAATGTTTTTGACCCTTCAAAATCATATATAAAAAGTAAAGTAAAAGAGTATAATTCATCTATACGAGAGAATGACATCTATTTACATGCAATAGACGATGGGCTCAGTTGTAGCAAATCTCTATTAAAAACAATACTATCATCTCCTAATCAGATGACTCCTTATAACCCTATTCTTGAATATTTCGATAGCCTTAAAAAGAAGTGGAAAGGTGAAAGCATGATTAATCTATATTGCTCTTACATGACTGCACATGATTTTAGAGATAAGGGAAACGACTATTATCAAAATAGAATGAAGTATCTAGTCAAGAAATGGCTGGTTGCAGTTGTAGCATGCGCGTATGGTAAGAGGCAAAATGATGTTGCGCTAGGGTTTATTAACGCACAAGGAGGAATCGGGAAAACAAGCCTTATAGGTAATATAATTCCTGAATGCCTGGAAGAATATTATATCATATCTGATAAAGATGAACGCATTTTTAAAATGACTGATTGTTTTGCCACAAAGTTAATAATAAACTTCGATGAATTTGTTGGCTTAAATAAAGGTTCAGAAAACGCTTTCAAAAACAATATGAGTAGAACACACTTGGATATGAAACTTCCAGGAGAGAGCTTTACTACAAAAGTACAGCGTATTGCATCCTGTGCATTTTCTAGTAATAAAACTCAAGAGCAGGGAGGCTTTCTATTTAATGGTGACTCAGGATTTCTTCGCAGAATTGCGGCAATAGAAATAGATGAAATTAAGGATTATAGAAAGATACTTGACGTTGATCAGCTATGGTCAGAAGCCGTAACACTCTTTGAAGGAGATTTTGATTACGTTTTTAACAAAGAGGATTATTCAGACTTTAATTCATATAATTCTAGATATGTAATAGAGACAACAGCATATAAGCTCGTAAAAGAATGGTATAAGAAGCCTACAGAAGACGAAGAGACAATTTTTAAAATGCCAATGGATATAGTTAGAGACATGAAGGCGGCTCGCAAAATAACAAGCTCTATGAGCCGCATAGATGATATTACAATCGGGCAAGCTTTAAGAGCATTAGGTTATGAACGAATTGGAAAGAAACTACCTGGAATGGGAACCAGATATGGTTATAAGGTAGTACAGCTGTATTAAATTATTATATGTTTATATGTTATATTAGATTATTATGATCTAATATATAAAAAACTTATAAAAGAAAAATAAATAGAAAGTTAGGTTACAACCTTACAACCTATATTTTTATTGTATTTAAAATATTGATTATAAAGCTTTTAATGGTTGTAGGTATTAAAATAAAAAGCGGTTACAACCGACTTACAACCGCTTACAACCTAATGGCAGCATACAACCATTAAAAGTTATATAATATATTGAAATACAGATATTTAAATTGTCGTTGTAGGTTGTAAGCACATAACTAAAAAACAAATAATAATATGACAAAACCGAGTATTACAATTGAATTAGCTCCTCATCTTCATGATTTTTTGTATCATGAATTTGATAGTAGAAAAGATGGTGGGGTTATGATTAATAGCAGCAATGATATTGGTAAGATGGTACAAGCCATGGTAACGGTTAACGACCGTCCACCTAAGATTCCTTTGAAAGATAATCCTATTACCTTAATTTTGCCAATCACTGAATGGAATCATCGCATATTAGTTGAGAACTTCATATTCATTCCGGAATGGAAACAAAGAATGCTTCAGGATTATATCGAAGCCTTGTATAGAATAAGAATACGAGAATATTTTGTTGCTGGATATGAAAAAGGATATAAGCAAGATAAGATAATAAAAGCGTTCCTTATGGCATATAATATCAAAAACAACGCTATAAACTACGATGCCGTGAAGAAGTTTGACTACAGAAATAGAAAGCGCATTGTAAAAGAAGTGAATAAAGATATTCAATTATCTCTGTTTGAATAGCTTAATTATTTTTTTAAATTAAATTGTAAGTCTATTTATTATTTTTCTAAATTATTTACTTACAGTGGTAATTATAATGTTATAAATCAAATATTTACGATATGAATAATGGAGATAAAAGATCACAAATAAGTGCAATGCATTTTTTAAATATAGAGGATGCAGAAGTAGAGAATGTTCCTGGCAAGAATATTATAAGAGTATCCGGTGAGTGGATTAACTTAAATATTAGTAAGGCAGATTTTAAGGAAATAGAAGAATCTCCTGGTGTAATGTGTGAACAAGAGCTGTCAGCAACAATAACAGATGTAAGTACAGATAAAGAATCTGAAATTAAAAAGATTGTTTCATCATATGGCTTAATTCGTTTTTCCTATACCAATAATATTGAAAAAGTAATTGGTACCGATAAATTTCCTATTCATTTATCATATGAAAAAAGTGGCTCACCGGCTGTTATCATATTATCATGTAAACGTTCTTCCCCAGAACTATCAAAACTATTACAGTCCTTTTAATACACTCCTTGCCATCGTAATTTTGTATCATAACAATAATACTAATTACGATGGCATTTTCACATCTATATTCTTCAATTACGCGCGGAAAGTGGTTAATACTACCTTCTGAGATTGACGCAAATCAGATGCTTATTAATTCCTTCCTTGAACATAATGCAGATCATGAGGACGGTAAGTTATCAGATCGTGAACCTATTCCTGCTTTTGCAACGGATGGAAAAGAAATGAAATCAGGTTCAAACTTTTCAGATGCTCCAGCAGATAGCACAGCCATTATACAGCTTCATGGCTCTATGCTTAAATATGGAAATTATTGTTCTTATGGATGCGCTGAAGTTGCTGATATGATAGTAGATGCTGCTAATTCACCTAAGATATCAGGTATTTTGCTAGATATTGATTCTGGTGGAGGTTCAGTTGACGCTATTGCTCCACTGGTTAATGCTATTAAATATTCTCAAAGTAAAGGTAAACCTGTTGTAGCTAATTGCGACTTATGCGCTTCGGCTGCATACTACGTAGCTTGCCATTGCGATGAGATAATTGCAGATAATACAATATCTTCAGAGTTCGGAAGCATAGGCGTAATGATGTCTTTCATAGATTATGCTAAATACTATGAGAATGCTGGAATCAAACAGCATACTGTGTACAGTAATTTATCGGATTATAAAAACGCTTCTTTTGAAGCAGCTAAAAAAGGAGAATATGAACAAATTAAATCAGAAGAACTTGATCCACTTGCAAAACGGTTCCAAGAAGCCGTTAAGTGTACAAGAGGTGACAAACTTGACCTCAAAATTGAAGGGATCATTGCCGGGCGTATGTTCTATGCTGAACAGGCCAAAAAAAATGGCTTAATCGATTCTATTGGAAATAGAGACTTCGCTATTCAACGTGTGAGAGAAATACGCAGTGATGCGTTAGTTAACGACTATATTAATTCAAAATCATGATCTTATGTTTGAAAAAGTATTAGCAGCTGTATTTGGCTACTTCAGCATTTCTTCTTTTGCTAAGGGTAAAGATGGAAAATCTTTATTAAGCGCAGAACAGGAAACAAAGCTAGAAGGCAAGTACGGGAAGAAATTTCTGGAAGAGTTTAAAAAAGACCTTTCAGAATATGAAAAAGATGGTAAATCTGCAGAGGATGCAGTAACCGAGGACTTGAAAGCCGAGATGAAGGCAGAAAAAGAGAAAGATGCAACGGCACTTAAAACTGCTAATGACCGCATTAATGCACTTGAAGCTGAGAAAGTAGAATTTCAGGCACAAATTGAAAAATTAGGGAAAAAACCGGTACCAGATTCCGGTACTAAAGTAGAAGGAGAATCCGGAGTGAAAACGAAATTCAAACCAGATATGAATTTTGGTTTTAATCAGCATATTAATGCTGTATTAAAAGGTGAAATTGGAGCTTCTTACGGTGGAAATACTACTGTTGATACTCAAGAATTACAGACAGAATTTGGACGTTATATTTCATCTGAAAAGATGGAAATATTCCGCTCTCTGCTTGGCACGACTGATTCATTGCAGTATATGACTACAGTAATTACCGATAAATTCAAGGTAAAGGCTTCCAGTGCTCATATTACGTCTGTTCTTCAATCTTTCGTACCACATTGGACTCCGAAGGGAAAAACAACTTTCACGCCATTATGGTTGGAACAATTCCCAATGAAAATCAACGTTGAAGTAATTCCGTCTGATATCATTGACGAAGTTCTTGGTTATATGTATGACGAAAGTATGGAGCCGGCTGATATGCCTATCGTTAAATACATTGTTGAGAATTTGGTTAAACCAACTCTTGACGAGGAACGCGAAATAGCATTTGCCGTTGGTCGATTTAAAGAACCAACTCAGGACGTGAATGGCAATTATTTAGCCAATGGAGCTAAACAGGTATGTAATGGTTATCTGACTCAATTGTGTGATATCAAAAAAGGTGGTAATGCTGAAGGTGTTAACTTTATCTTTGATGGTAAAGATTTAGGCACCGGAAGTACTTTACTTACCAACGTTGAAGCAGCAGTTGATGAAGTTAAGGCTGTCTACAAGAATAAAACAATGTTTATCCATTGTGATCCTGATCTTGTATTGAAGTATAGCCGTGCTTACAGAGATAAATATCCTAATTCAAAGAATGAGGATGGTGAGAAAGTTAAAGTTGACTACACCAAATTTTCTTTTGCGCCGCTTGAAGGAATGAGAGGAACAGGTGCTTTCATTATTACCCCGAAAGAAAACTTCCGCCACTTGATCAGCCGTAACCCACAGGAACAGAAATTGCGAATGAAGTCAGAAGACTATTCTGCTAAGATTTTCGGAGAGTGGCGTGAAGGCGTAGGATTTTGGATTGCCGAAGCAATCTTTGCATATATTCCTGATGCTCTTGTAACAGAATTATCTCCTACTGGTTCAACATCAGCCGGAGGTGGGCTTTAATTTAATTAAATAGGAGGTTAAAATATGACAACTTATGCGTTTGCAACAGTGCCAAAAAAGGAGTCCAATGCTGGACGGCCAAAAGGTAAAAAACAGTTCATCGTAATATTCAGATGGCCCGATATAGCTACTTATACTCGTGATGAGAAAGGTGTAAGGGTTACTGGTTTTACTTTCAAGGCAGGTAAAAAGCCTATTGCTGTATATGCAACAGGTAGTACAATTCACGCATATCATACCAGTGAAGGCGATGATGATGCTAGAGGTTTTATTCATAAAGTAGATTTCGAACATCCAGGCACTGAAATTGAAATCACAGAGTTCTCTAATAACAACATCAACGAAGACCTTGGAGCTATCGTTATTGATTGTGGCGCATCTGTTGATGCTAAGATAGCAGGTGAACCGGGTACACCATTAAAGATGGTAAAGGCTGATTCACAAGACAACAAAGATGCTGATAAGACTACCATCAATTTAGCTTCAGTATTAAGAGGCAATACACTTGGGTTCATTGTTAAATCTCTTATTCCTTCAACGGATAATGAGGAGGCAAATGCTGCTCTTGGATTACCTGCTGCTGGTAGTGGAGGTACTGGAATCTAGTCTGTTTGTTTTATATATTTCAAGATTAAAAGGTGTGGGCGTATTGTTCACACCTTTTTTATGTCCTTTTGAATTACTTGATTAGAGGGTATTTTTGCTTATCATTAAATAATTAATAATTAAAACAAATGGCAGAAAAAGAAGAAAAAAAAACTCAAGATATGAATCCTGAGTCTGCAGAAGGTGCTAGTAATGCTCCTATAGTATTAGAAGAGATAAAACCGATCACTGTTGTTATTCCTTATGCTAAAGAATTAGCACAGGGAAAGGAACTCTTATTTGCATTGCGCTCTATTTGTGTGAATTCACATTTCCCTGGTAAAATTGTAATTATCGGAGATCGTGAAGATTGGTTTAGCGATGAAGTGACTGTTATACCTCACACTCGTGTATCTGATAATCCTCAGATTGATACAATCGAAAAATTGAAGATAGCTATAGATTCCGAGTTGGTTAGTGATAAATTTATCTGGTCCAACGATGATATCTATTTCATTTCTCCTATTTTATTGGCTGATATTGAAGTGCTGAAGACTAAGGGCATCTTAACTCCTGATTCATTTAGAGGAGCATATCGTGAAAATATGATTAGGACAATAGATTTACTAGGAGGTGGTGAAATCCCTGATTTTGAAACTCATACTCCTGTAATATTCGAAAAAGAAAAACTGATCACTCTTTTTGAAAAATTCCCTGAATTAAGCACCGGAGGCTACCTGATATCTTCTATCTATTTTAACGTTTTGTTTCCATCATTCATTCCAATGGTTCTAGATTGGAAAGAAGATCAGTGTTTATTGCCTGTTGTAAGTCAGGGATGGGATATCAACGTATTTAATAAATTGATATCAAAAAAGAAATTTTTGAATAATGCTGAGAGTGGCTACTCTGAAAATCTCATTAAGAGATTAAATGATCTTTTCCCGGATAAATCTGACTTGGAAGAATAATGAAAAACAAGGTCATCGAATGGCTAAGGAATGGCGCAAACGCTCAAGAGGGAGCGCACCTGATGGAACAAGCAGGTGCCCGCCCCTTGACTTTGCGCCTTATCAATGCTAATCCTCCAGCAAACAAGAGGATGATGGTTCGATTCCTTTGTGAAAGATATGCCATTGAAGACAATTATACATTAGACTGGCAAGCTCCTGAAATAACCTTTAAGCCAAGAATAAAACCGTTTCGTGAAGAGTTTCCATTTTTAAACTCTGATTCCTGTCCGGTAGAACTAGAAGCATTAGCTTCCAGAAAGTTTATGAGATATCATACTTATACAACTATGCATCGTAATCTGAGAGATTGTACCAGCCTGGAAGAATGCGCTAAGGTCAGCAAAGAACTTATTGATAATTACATTGAGAACAGACTTATATGGGATGAACTAAATTACTATCAGAAGCATGGAGAATTGCTAGGTAAACATCCTATATTTATTGAATTCTCACGCAGAAAAGAGCTATTATCTCTTTCTGTGAAAGAACTTATATTCCGTCAACAAAAGATAGAGAACAATATCTGGAGGATTAATAATGAACTTAAAAAAGGGAACAAACCTCATTTAGATTTAGAACGGAAAGAAAGGTTGCTATCTTATGAATCAGAGCTCAAGGAGGTAAAAAGATTACTTGAATGAGTTATTATTTCAACTTAGATGAATTAAGAAAAGAAATGCATTCTTCAAGGATGTATTCACAACGGTTTGAAATGATGCTTACTTTCAAAGTTAATAATTTGAAAGAATTATGCGGGAGGTTACCGGAAGATGATGAGATATTCTTTATTGAAACACAAAAAAGCTTTACTGCATTCACTTTTATTTTCTATGTAATGAAACAAACAGGAAGGATTGAAAACTTGTACATTGCCACTTATTCAACGAATGAACGGATTATAAATGCACTTATTCGATGGAAAGAAAAAGGGATGATTGGCACCATACATCTTCATATATCGGAAACTATAAAGTTCCGTATGCCAAAAATCTTTGAACGGTTAACTCAATTACATAATGAAGGTATTATTAAACTTAGTTTTGCCTGGACTCACAAAAAAATAACCGGAATGCAAACAGCTTCAGGTAATTTTATTGTGGAAGGCAGTGGTAATTATGGAGAGAATGCACTTGAAGAGCAATATGTGTTTTTAAAAAATAAAAAAGTGTATGAGTTCAGATGCAAATAACATCATTAAGTGGAAGGAAAAACCGGAATGGTTTGACCAGATAAACTTTGAAGAATACGAGAAGCTGGCCGCCATTGGCTATACTCCTCGCCAGATTGCCATGTATTATAAGATACCATTCAATGACTTCGATTGGCATTATAATCTTATAGGTTCACCACTCAAGTATCATTACGACCGTGGACAATTGGTACAACAGGCAAAGGAAGGTCTAGTAATGACAGCAAGTGCCGAGACTGGAGAGAATGTAACCCAGGCTCAACGCCTGGATAAACTTCGCAGGGAAGTTGAATTTAAAAATGCGATTAATAATATATTCTACGGAGATATAATCTAATGTTTGAAACTTCTTATTTTGATCAGCTGCAGGATTACATTGCATCCGGTTGTACCATCGAACTGACTGATGACGAACTGGATTACTACAATGTACTATATGCTATGATTGGCATACAGCGAAAATATAGCAAAGATAATGCTATTGCGTTTCTTATGCACGAGCCTTTTAATGTTAAAAGACAACGCGCACGCGAGATGTATAGTGAAGCAATCAACCTGTTTTTTGCTGACGATACAATAGAAAACAATGCGCATAGGAATATGATGTATGACAACCTTATTAAAGCGGCGCAGGTAGTACTTTCAACAGCGAAATCAAGCAAAGACATGGAAGTATACGGCAATCTTACAGCTCAAGCTTTTAAAATAAAACTGCTGGATAAACCTGATCCACAAAAACGCGAAGAAATTAAAGATAAGAATATTAAGATATATATGCTTGATACGGATGCGGTTGGTATTCCTAAGATTGACCGTCAGCAGCTTGCCGCTCAAATTGATGCTATACAAGATATTCCGGAACGTGAGAGAGTGCGCCTGAAACGTGACGCACAGGTGATTGATGTGGATATAATTGAAATGCTAGATGACCAGGAAGCAAAAACTAAAGACTACGAGTGAGGACATAGAGCAACGCTATTCTAATTGGATGGCACAGCTTATGGCAATAATGATGCCATGGTCGCTCTATTGGATAGCCGGCCGTGCATCTGCTAAGACAGTTCAGGTTCTGTCTGAGCGAGTTCAAGAAGTTGCTCAGGATTGCCCGGGAGCACCATTCGCATGGGTTGCTGATACTTATTCCGATTTACACAAAAATGTTATACCGTCTCTTATTGATGGTCTTTCATTATTGGGGTGGGAGCTAGGCAAACATTATGTAATTAACCAAGAGCCACCGCAGGAATGGAAAGACAGGATGTACAATGTATGTACAGACTGGAAGAATACAATGGTATTCTATACCGGCTTTAACTTCACGTTTATCTCACTTGACCGTCCTTCAATTGGTGCCGGTCGTTCTTATGTAGGAATATTTGGTGATGAGGTAAAGTATTTCTCAGAAGAAAAGTTCACTAACTTACTTAAAGCCGTTCGTGGATTCCGCGTTAAATATGGGAATTGCGTATGGTACCGAAGTAGAACTCTTACTACAGATATGCCTAACCCTAACCATATCGGCGAATATGATTGGGTGCTGAAACTGGCTAAGCAGAACGATAAGAATAAAATATTGTTGATGCTGCAGGCTGGCTTCATTTACAATGATACAAAGAAAACCTATGTAGCAACTCTTCAGGAATACAACGAGATTAAAGCTGCATATCGCACAGATAAGTCGCTCAAAACAGAGTACGATAAATCTCAGCGTGCTCTTGAACTTGCAGGACGCAATATGAAGAGATGGCAGCAACGATGGGAGAAAACACGTTCACGTACATCTTTCTTCTTTATCTCTTCATCGTATGTCAATGCGGATGTGTTAGGGCTTGATTGGTTCTCTGATGAATTCGCTGAAGGTCTTGAAGGTATTCTGGTTAATATCCTTTCAATGATTCCTAAACTTGAAGCAGGACAGATGTTCTATTGCAACTTAGCATCCAGACACTTCTATGCAGATGGTTTTGCTAATGAGATAATAGATAAGCATGAGTTTGGATGGGTGCAAGACTGTACTTCACTAAAACACCTGGATACGTCTAGGCCAATAGAAGCGGGTATGGACTCAGGTAATATGTTATCAATTGTATTCGGCCAGCAAAAAGGTAAAACATATAAGGTACTGAAAGAGATGTGCACTCTACCACCATCAGGGCCACGTGAGTTAGCAGATCAATTCATTGCTTACTTCAAGCCACACCACCGTAAGATACTCAAGTTATATTATGACCGGTCAATGAACAATTACAAAAAGGTTGGTGCGGATATGGCTACTCAGATAAAGAAGAACATTGAATACTATGCTGATGGTACACGTACTGGATGGACAGTGCAGCTCATGTCGTTAGGTCAGGGCAACATTGGTAGTAATCTAGAGTACCGTGTGTTCATGGACTTGCTTAGCGGCAATCTTGAACGCAACTTATTTAAGTTGGAGATTGATCAGTATAACTGTTCTAACTTAAAGAGTGAAATGGAAGTAACAAAGACTAAGGTGGCAACAGGTAGAGATACCAGTGGTATGATTGTGAAACTAAAGACAGGTGATAAGCTACCTACACATCGTTTACCTAAAGAATCTACCAACCTAACAGATGCGCTGAAGTATCTTATACTAAGAAAGGAATGGATACGTATATGGCAGCTCGGTCGTAGATCGTCTGGTACTGGTATGGACCCTCATTAGAATATCTATATTATATTAAGAATAAGTCTGTGCTCATTAGTAAGCCCCGTGGTCTGTGAAGATAGCGGGGCTTTGTCGTATCTAAGCATCAGCTGAACATCCAAATGACATCCTTATATGAATTGTGCGTGTATGGTTGGGATTTTTAATGTTTTTTCGTCACATTTCCCCCCACGGCAGGGCTTGCGACCGCACACCGAGGGCGGCGCGTGTCGGGCATAACTGTGTTATAATCTCGGTTTTTTTCAATATAGAAGAGGTTTAAAGACTGATTATCAAGATGTTAAATAAATATAATGAGTTTTTTGATTGAAATAACGCCCCACATTTGTAAAAAAACGACCGTGTTTTAGATTCAACTCAAAAAAATAAAGATAATAGCGCATTAATCGTTTAATGTGTTTATAGAATGATTGTGTGTTTAGTATGCTGATATTCAGTATTTTACCAACTTTAAAACCATTGCACAGCATAAAAAAATATTGTATATTTGTAATGTAATCAAAAGGGAAACGGATTCGTACTCTATACCCTTTTTAATGTTTAATTTTTTAAATACAATTTTATTATGAAACCAAGTACTACAGGCGCAGCAGCCAAGAACTTAAATCCAGTATCTACATTTGCAAATACTGAAAGTCAAGAATCTAAAAAGTTAGTAATCCTTCCGTTTAAAGAAGAAAAAAAAGAAGAAGCGGTTCAGGCTGAATCTGAACCTAAAACGCCCATTCAACAGGAACAAAAAAGAGTTCTAACAATGGAAGAACTTACCGACAAAGCCGAACGGCTTCACTTACTAAGAACTAAATATCAGGAAGTAAAGGAAAAACGGAAACAATTAGAGAATTTTTCTATCTCGCACGATCAGAACAACGCCCAATTAACTTTAGTAGATGCAAAGGGGGCATCAATTACAACATCAAACCCTGTGAGCATTAATAAACTATTAATTGATTGGATGGCAGAGCTTAACAGTGCATTATCGAATGTAGAAAAAGACATGCGTAAACAGTTAGAAGCTTAAAAAAATATCCCTGTATCGTTCGTACCGATGCAGGGATAAAAAACAGATGTTTTATTTTTTAAATACAGTACAAAGATGGAAAATATATTTGAATCTGCAGCAACAATTCACGAAAAAAGAGTAATTTTAAAGAAGTTAAGTAAGCCACTGCAAGAGCTTTCAAAAATAGGAAAGATTGAGAGTGTAAACGCAGGACTTAAAACTATTTATAAATCCGATGGGCATATCATTCTAAAGACCTTTAATCAGTGGAAGAAAGACGGGAAAAGCATTAAGAAAGGAGAAAAAGCACTTTGTTTATGGGGAGCTCCTAAACATAAAGGAGAGGCAGATGAGCAATGCCAGGATATGGAAGGGGATAAATTAGATTTTTATCCTATCTGCTATGTGTTTTCAAATCTACAAGTACAATGAGAGCACAAGAGAAAGTACAAAAATTCCCTTATTATTTGGAAGAAGTGGCGAGGGTGCATTCACGACAGACGGTTTTTGATGATTTTCTGACACTTGTAGTGTGCTGTTTGTCGCTAGGGAAGAAAGAAAATGTATACTTATCAGTTATTAAGAAGTATTCACGAGAGGAAGCGGGCTGTTTTGTTAAAGCATTTGGGGCGTTAGTCGATGAAATGGATAACGGAGGGCAAGGATTACACGATGTTTTCGGAGATTATTTTGAGGAATATTTGTCTAATGCGCAGAATGGGCAGTTCTTTACGCCTGAATGTATCTGTGATTTAATGGCACATTTTACACTAGCAGGAAATGAAACCGGAGAGGAAAAAGATAAGCGGATTTGCGATCCGACTTGTGGAAGCGGGCGTTTGCTTTTATCTTCTGCCAAAATAGACAGAAACAAATATTTTGTTGGTGCAGATATTTCTTTAACTTGCTGTTATATGACATTAATAAACATGTGTCTGAACTCAATGCGGGGGGAAGTTTATTATATGGATACTCTAAGAAATGAGGTTTGGCGGAAATGGTTTATTATAGTTGATTCTGTGAGTAAAGTTCCGTTTATTTATGAAGTGGAAGAATGTAAAGAAGTGGCGAAAGATACGACGTTTGCAGAAGTAGACGAACCGCAGGAAATAAAGGAGATTCCGGTACCAATAATTCCACAAATAGGGTATGTTAAATTTGGCAGTAGTTGTTGAAATGACAGCAAAAGAAGCCGTTTAGGGCGCATCTAGCAGGTGGTTAGGTGTGCCCTTTTTTGCGCGCGCCGGCAATGTTGGTGGGCGAGCTGTACGTCTGATGTACCCTTTGGGCACGGACATACAACATCGCCCACCAACATTGCCGGACTAAGGTAAGGCAAAGCCTTGTGTGTACGATAGCGTTTCCCACGCATGGGTCACACTCTTTCGATACGTTTCTCTACTCTACAGAAAGTGACAAATATTGGAAGCCCACTTCGTAATACAATATTAAATTTCCGAACCCTGCTGGAACCCCTTGGACAATTCAATATTGTATTATGAAGAGGGCAATAATTGCATAAGGCATTCGCCTAATTAATACATTTAATGAGAATATCTTTTGTATGTAATATATTATTTGTTAAATTGCGCAGAAATATATAACAAACAAATATGAATAGAATTATAGTAATAATCTGTCTATTGATTTTCTCGTTAGGAGCATTCTCTCAAGAACAAGAAAAATCACTTGAATATAATGAAGTAATACAGCAAGAAGGAAAACAAGTGAAAGACCTTTATCCTGTTATTAGAGCCTGGATATCAACTACTTTTATAAACTCTCAAAAGGTAATACAAATGGACGATCCTATTAATGGCGTTATTATATGCAAAGGGGGTATTAGTTATCGCGCACCTGGAGGGTTTACTTATCGTTATATTGATGGTAACATTGATTTTACATTGAAAGTTCAGGTTAGAGATGGAAGATATAAAGTGACATTGAGTGATTTTATCCATAAATCAAGTGATTCAAGATATGGTAATATATGGAGTTTTGGGTTAATAACCAATAGAGAAAAATTTAAAGAAAGCGGCTTACAGGATAAAAGATATCTTAAAACATGGCCAGATCTAAAGGAAACATGCAAAATCTTTTCAGAGGAAACTATAGCTAACATAAAAGCGGCGACCTCGGTATCTAATCCTATTTTAGACAAACAGGGAGACTGGTAATAATTCTTTTTATTTAAGATATAATATGGAATGGATTATAGTAATAATTGCGATTATTATTTTCATAATTGCGATTAAAAGTAAGAATAAGCAAACGGAAATTCAGAAAAAAGATATTTTCGAAAAGATAAATAGAGAATGTGAGTTAGAACAGTATAGGGAAGAACGAATAGCTGATACAAATAATGATGAAAGAAAACAGGAGCTAGAAGATAAAAGGGCTGAAATTTATAGGTTGTATGAAAATTGTCATACTCTTGAATTTGAAGTAGCTGGAGTAACCCATCGTTCTAGGACAATTAAAGACGAAATTCCATGCCTCAATATTGAGGATGAAATAAAATTGGTAAAGGAACCAACTAACCAATATGATAAGTATGCTGTAAAGGTGGTTTATGACAGGAAGAAGGTTGGATATGTGCCACGCGAGCATTCTAAAATGGTAACCCGTATGATAGAAGAGGGAATGATTCAAAAGATCATTGTAGACAGAGCTGGAATCTCACGTGTTTATTCATGGGAAGATGGCTATATTTATCTTTACCTAATAATTTTCTTTGAATAATTTTGCTATCCCAAATATTAGTGCAATATTTGCAACAGCAAAAAGTCATCATAATTAGTTTATGCCGGGAGCAACGGATAATGCTCAATACGAATTTGGGCTTTTTTTATGCCCACGCATCATCTTCCTGGCTTCAGGAATATGATCACGAATCAACATAGAAGTAGGAGTTTCTTATCATAAAGAAATGACGGCTGCCTTTCCCAATTATTACAATCGCTCCGGCGTGACTAATGATGACTTTTTGCGAAGCGGGAAATGGCAGCCGTTCTTTGTTTTTCTGCCTTTAAGCAAAAAGTCATCATTAGTTATGAAAAAACAAGTAATCAGCATCGAACCGATGCGCCCATCCTTTGCACAAGGATTGAATAGTTTAGTATCCGCTAAGCTAGTAGTTTACTCTCAGTTTTTATCTTCTATCCTGGAACAGGAGATATCAGTTAAAAACTCTCTTCGCATAACAAATACAATCCTCTCTTTTTCTGTAATGCTTATTGCAGCTTCCTTCTCTGTTATTCTCACTATCATTTGTCTGGTATGGCTATGTACAGCTTTACTTTCTTGCAAGAAAGGAGGACTTAAATAATGAATAAAAAAGTAACTTACAGCATAATGAATGCGAGTCTTGAAGAAACGCTTCATGTTATTTCTGAGATGGAGAGTATCACCGGCATGGAACCAGAAAATATCTTACTAGAGAATGGTGAAAAGGTTCGGTATAATAAATCTGACTTTAAAAAACTCAGCAAAGGAGGTATTTCAGAAGAGGAATATATAACTCGAAATCTTATTGTAAGCACTCTTGAGTAGTGCTTACAAGTCCTTTTTTAGAATAATATTTTTCTGTTATTTTGTTGTGTAAATAAATACAATATAAGATGGATTCAACAAGCCAACAAAAAGTAATTAAAGCCGGATTCATGATTATTCGGACTGATGATTCTCCTAACATTCGTATCAAGTATAAAGGTTCTTATCTTCAATCATGGAGTACTCTTGAAAAATTTGAGACTAAATCAGCAAGAGATAAAAGATTTCAGGAGTTATTAAAAGGGCCTATGGTAATTGCAGACTAATTCAATTTTAACTAAATGGAAACAAAAATTAAAAAATTAAATCTAAGACCTTTTAAGTTGACATATGCGCCTAACGGTTATGCTTTAAGCCTAGTCTTAAAAAGACTTTTGACTTTCAGAGAAGCCAACCATATAGCCAGTAAGATTCTAGGAATACCTACTGAGTTAACATTCGATGATTTATCTGATGATAAGGAGGCGCTTTTAGAAAGCAAAAAACAATTAGTGAATGATATACAAAATCTCATAACTGGAGAAACTGGATTTGATTCAATTAGTGATAGTTGGGCTAATGGTGATGCCTTAGAAGATCTATATCCTTCAATATTCTTTGCTATGCTAAAGTATTTACTTGATAAAGATATTATTCAATAATAACTATACATGAGCCTTGAGCGGCTTTGTAAAACTCATATAAATAATGAAAACATTAGATGAAAAAGCAGCTGAATTTGCAGCAAGATTGTGTAACCAAACAGGGGATTATACAAAAGGAGAAATGGAAACAGCGTATGTAATTGGTGCAAACGAAAACCAAGTACTGTATGAAGGAGAGTGCGGAACGTTTGGTCAAGCAATAGAATCTATCAAGCATGGACAACTTGTTACTCGTAAAGGATGGAACGGTAAAGGAATGTTTATTTTCATGCGTCCAGCTGATAAATTGCATGTTAAATTCGTTGCTAAAGAAATAAAATCTTTACCTCAAAGAGTGAAAGACTATTATTCTCAGGATTGTGTTGATGAAAAAGGGAATCCTATTAAGTTAGAGGAGGAGGATGTTGTTAAATTTACAGCATATATCTGCTTGAAAGCTGCTGATGGTACTATCGTAAACGGATGGTTAGCGTCTCAAAGTGATATTCTGGCTAATGATTGGATGATATTCGAGTTTTAACTATAGCCATGCGTCAGTTGGATATCTGACGCATGGCTCAAATATAACCAGAAATGAAGCAAAAAAAGAAAATTTTTAAGCAGCATTTAAATGCTGCTATAAATAAGGTTTTCGCCTTAGATGAATGGGCTAAAAAAGGCCTCCTTTCTGTTGATACTGATGTGCCAAATATCACTATCAATTATCTGATATGGCATACCTTTTCAAATAAAGGACTAATAAAATTAATGAGAGCATTAACTTTTTACCTGGACATGAAACGCTCTGAAAAAGAACTTCCTCCATTTGAAAGGGATGTACTGATTAAAGTTGATTATGGCCAAGAAGTTAATCAATACCATAAAATTGGAGTTGTTGACATGGTATTATTCTGTAAAACAGAAGGATTCAAAGAAGTTTAGTGGTTTTTATGGATAGAAAAGCCCCGGTTAATTCGTTAGCCGGGGCTTTTTTGTGTCCTTTTTTGAGGTGTAATTTGAACGTATTTTTGCTTAAAATACATAGATACAAAGATGGTAAGTAATGAGAGTGATGAATTAAAGCTGCTGTTCATACAGGAGGAGCTTTCACAGCATGGAGAATGGCTGGTGGATGTACTTTCTGAAGCCATAGAGAAACGCGGACTGATGCGCACGGAGAACTTGCTTGAGAGCGTAGACTATAAAACATTCACAGAAGGGCAGAATCCAGGGCTAAGAGTTAGCTTCTTTAGTTATGGCCGTGCTTTTGAAATTGCCGGCAGAAAAAAAATAAACCGTCATTCCGTTGATACCAACAAAATGATATGGAAACAAAAAAAGAACAGAAATGTAATGAAGAAAAACACTCAATGGTATGCAAGGAATATGTACGGAGGGCTTAACAGGCTAATATCAAGAGTGATGTATGGACTTTCTGATGTGGAAATAGCTAGATTAAAGGGTATTCTTGAGAACAGAGCAACTGGAGGAGCTTATGATCTTCCACTATTCAGAGGGCATTTAAGTTAAAAACATAAACCTATTAAATTAAAATATGGCAAAGATTAGCAAAAAGATTGGCGGTACTAGTTTTGTGGAGACTGGTTCTGGAACATTTGCTCTTAATATGAGCACAGAATACCCCATGAGTACTTTTTTTAATGGTTCATCGGCAAATTGGGATGGTGATCCTGTAACTATTGCTGGAGTAAAGGTTGTTCCATGGGGGCGCGATAATAACATGCCTACTGCTATTAGAAATATATTGGAAAAAAACAACCTTGGACCGGGCATATTAGAAAGAAAAGCCGGGCTTTTATATGGACAAGGCCCAATGTTATATAAAATAAAAGTTGAGAACAACGAGTGCACGCAAGAATGGGTTCAGGACAATGAAATTCAGGATTGGCTGGACTCCTGGGATTACAAAAAGTATATCCGGGATGTACTTGTAGAATACACTCACATGAAAGGCCACTTTACAAAGTATTATTCAGGCAAATTTGTTCGCATAGGGAAACCATGGGTAAGTAAATTGGAGTGCCTTAATTCTGCCGAATGCTTACTTATATGGCCTCCGAATGATAGCCGTAGATTAGAAGACGTTACCAATATCCTTAATGGTAACTTTGATTCTTTTTATTCTAGAAACCTAAAGGTCTATCCGGTTTTTGATAAATGGAATCCAGTTTCAACAGAGACTGCTATAAAATATCATTGCATGAGAAGTTTTGGCCGAAACATGTATGCGATATCTTCATTCTATGGTTCGGTACCATGGTTGGAGAATGCGAATACTCTTCCTGAGATAATTAGGTACTTGAATGAAAATATGATTGCAGCTGCTTACATTGTGCACCAACCTGATGAATATTGGGTGCGTAAGCGTGAACTTATAATGGCTATGCATCAGGAATGGGATGATTCAAAGATAGAGGCCGAAATGGAAATTCAGAGAGATAAAATAACAGAGACTATTGCTAATGTAATGGCTGGAAGGAAGAATGCCGGTAAGTTCTTCACATGCGTAGATTTTATTGATCCTGACGGAAACAAACAGGAATGGAAGATAGAACCTATTGAGATGAATGTAGATAAATATATTACGGCACAAGCAAAGATATCACGTATTGCAGATAGCTCTACAACTAGCGGGTTCGGACTTAACCCTGCGTTATCAAATATTATCATTGATGGTAAAGGAGATAGCGGTTCACAAATGCTATATGCTTTGAAAATATTCTATGGAGCCGACACTCAGATTCCGGAAGAAATATCCCTTGAAGCTATTAATGATGCGATTCGTATAAATTTCCCGAAAAAGAAGGGAATTTTCCTTGGAATGTACCGAAAGGTAATCAATAAAGAAGATAATGTAACAGCCTCCGACAGAGCAACTAACCAAGCATAACAATTACATGAAAAATAAAGAACTTGAATTCCCTGACTGTTGGGAGGAACTATTCCCTGCAGAGTGGATGTATCTATTGAAGTTACGGAAGAAGTTAATAAGCAAGAAAGGTATTGCACTTGCAGATATTAAGATGGAATGGTGCCGATTTGTGCTTTCAAATCGTGGCATGCGTGCTCATGGGAAGAGCGACTATTATCTTTTGATTTATGATTTAGCACAAACGCTGGATTGGATGTGGAGAGCAAATGAAGAAGATGAAAGTGTGGAGGTGATATATAGCAGTACCAAGAATCTTCTTCCGGAGTGGAAAAACTTACGCGGGCCACTAAGCCATGGCAGTGATATGACGTTCGGTGAGTTTCGCAATGCAGTAACAATGATGAATGCGTACAATGAAACACATGAACCTGAAATGTTGCAGGCATTGGTTGGACTCCTGTATAGAAGACCAGGAAAGAAAGTTGGTAAATCTGATTTTGATGGCAAGTATCGTGAAGATTTTCTTCAGGAACGAATTAATTTTTATGCCTCAAGAGTGAAAAGTATGCCGGAATATATACAGTGGGGCATTTATGCGTGGTTCGCATATTTCTGTGAATATCTTCTTACCGGGAGTTTCATTATTGATGGAGCTGCAATTTGCTTTTCTCCTATTTTTGAAAGGCAAAAGAAAGAAGATGGAGAAGCTATAACTTCATCACAGAACATAGGGCTTAATAGCATTCTGTTTTCTGTTGCCGAGACAGGTATATTTGGCAATGCCGAAGATACTGACAATACACTTTTATTGAAAGTGATGCTAAAAATGCTGGATGATAAACAACGAGCAGATGCAATGCTCACAAAAAAATAGAATGCTATGATTTTTAATAAGAGCAATAACGGATCACAAGAACTCCGGGAAGTAACCGGGAATTATTTTGCCAATAACAAGTTCGAAAAAGTAACCGGTGAAATAGCTGCAGCTACAGATGAGTTAGTGAATATAATCAGCCAGGAAGTTTATAGTGAGATTGAGGGCTATTACACCAGCAATTCAGAAGATTCTGCAAAAAAAGAGTTGGTAAGGAAAGTACAACGCCCAATAGCTATTCTTGGTACGCTTAGAATGTATCAGAAAAATGATGTCAGCCACGAAGATAGCGGACGTAAGATTAATATTTCAGCTGACAATGAAAAATTACCATGGGAATGGCAGTTAGATAGAGACGATGCGCAACATCTGGAAGATTATTACAAAGCTGTAGACGTACTCATACGTGCGCTGAATTTATCTTCTATTGAAGCCTGGAAGAATAGTCGTAGTTATAAGATGTCTCAGCTGTTGCTTATTAAAAGTGGAGAAGATTTTGACTCTTATTTCCCTATTGAGAAGAGTGAGCGCACATATATGTTGCTTGTTCCATTCATCAAAGAGGCTCAGATACAATATGTAAAGAAATCCTATGGGCCACTAAACTGGGAAGAATTGCTTCAGGAAAAGGTAGAGGCTGAAACGGAAAAACATTTTGCTGCATGCAAAGCCACCGCTTTATTGGCAATGAGCCTTGCCATGAGAAGGCTTCAGGTTAAAGTTATTCCTGCAGGAGTGATACGTACGTACGTGGCAGAAAGCGGAGCTATGAATAGCGAGCCTGCAAGTTATGAAGACATTAAATTGCTATCTCAATGGATGAATGACGATGCAATGACGTGGCTTGATGAGATGAAGAAAGAGCGCGATGGGGGAGTAGTGACCTATCAGATTTTGCCAAACAATGACCCAGCTAATAAATACTGCAGATTATGAATATTATTCAGCGGCCAGATGCGCAGGAATTTTGCGCAACAATGAAGGATTATATTATTGATACGGATAGTACAATAACATTTTCCGTGCAATATGGAGGTAAAACAATTCTTGAGGAAGAATATACGCCTGATTATAATTTTAAAGTTGAAGTGCGGAAATTAGGTAAATTTTGCGCCAAAGCATTATGGGGTATCTGGTGTGACACTACCACATGCAATCAGTCACCAGCAGCGGGCCTTTTTACATTTTTGATTAATGGAGTTCAGGATGCACAAAGTTATGTGATGTTCAGCCGGCTAGTAACAAAAAAAACAGCTGCGGCACCGGGATGGCTGAGTGAAGTGCGGGATAAAATGGTTAGGGAAAACGGGAAAGAATATATCAGTGGATTATTTCAGAACGGAGAAAAAGCGATTGTTACCATCCGCACCGATGATGGCATAGTAATGACACACGATGCGCTGTATATACACACAAGCGATAAGGCAATTGTCACGCTTGATGTTTCTCCCGATGTAATTTTTGCTTTGTTTCCTACATTATTGGCTAGTGACATAGTAAGTTATGAGATCATTAAAGGAAGTGATCTGATGAAATGCTTTATAGACCATACGCAATATCTTGAAACGTCTGTCTTTCGTTATAAAAACGTATATGACATGCCGGAAACACTCACCACAGTTGGAACTTTAAGCATTAAAGGTTCTAATGAAAGCGACACGGCTGAGATGTATGGTGTAGAAAGGAAATTCAGCATAAAGGTCACAGATGAATATACTGCTAATAGTGGAGTAATATTCTTGCCTTCCGATTATAAATTATGGCACAATATGCTGAATGCTCAGGAAGTTCAGATATTTATTGATGGTTCCTGGTATTCAATTATAATTTCAAAACATACTTATGAACGTGACTTCCGGAAGAGCGCACTAAAGGCTGTTGATTTCAGTTTTAAAATGGCTGATCCGGAACAAAATAATTTAATTGAGCTATGATAGGCATTCAGAGATTCAGAGAAATATTATTGGAGATATCCTCACAGGCTAATGCCGAACTTGAGGATAAGATTGATAAGTGTGTGCTGGCAGTAAAAGAGGATCACCTTCAAAAGAAAATAGCTGATCAGACAGGAATTCTTCTTTGTGCAAATTTTCCTGACGCTGAAATGCAGCGCGAACATGCAGATAAGTATTCAGAAGACAATATAATACTTTTGATGCTTCTTGAAAAAGTAAATGCAGGAGAGCAGACAGAAGAGCAGGAACTGCTACACTATGCGAAAATGCAGGCCATAATGCAAAAAATAAAAGAAATCATTGGCCAAAGATATTTTAATTGTGATGAATTAAAAACGGGACCTAAGATTCGCACCGAATGGGAGTTTAATGTATATGGAGGCTTTAACGGATTGAGCATTGCACTAACTTTAGAGGATTATGACTGAACTGTATATTGACGGAATAAGAGTTGTACTTCCTGATAGCATGAGCGATGAGGTGAAACGAGAAAACTCCTTTTTTACAAAAAATGGAGAATACACATACGACATCACATTAAATCTTAGTAATAAGATTAATGCTGAATTGTACAAGCACCTTAATCGACTAAATTCTGTTTCCGAAGTAGAAACAAAACGTAATGCTATATTAATAGCCGATAACAGGGTGTATTGCAATGGGACTGAAATAGTTACTGCATGGACGGACGAAACGGTTAGCCTTCAGATTGCCAGCGGTAATTCTCAACTAAACTACTTTATAGGGAGCGATTTAAAAATTTCTTCTTTAAAATTATGCTCTGATTCTCCAATCAGCACTACTCCGAATAAAGATATGATCACAAAATTATATCCTGATATTGATGCGTGCCTTTCTCCAATACTCAATCGCACAACCGGGGCAATGGTTAATGAATGGATTCTTAATAATAATACCACTTCAGGTATTTACGATTTAAGGAACAGCCCTGATTTCAGCGACTATGATTATATTTCACAGCCTTTTTTATGCGCATTTATTAAGAAGCTGCTTACCGCAATTGGCTATACGCTAACAGTGAATGATCTGGATAAGACGGTGTGGAAAGATTTATTTATTTGCCATCTGAATGAAACAAGGGAATGGGGAGAAATGTTGCCGGGATGGACAGTTAAAGATTTCCTTGAGCAAGTTGAAAGTTTATTCAATGCTAGTTTTATTATAGATAGTAGAAAAAAAACCGCAAAACTAATTCTGAATAATAGTTTCTACATCAATGCTGAAATGAAACATGTACAGATGGTTGTAGATGAGTACGAGGCAGAAGTAGAGGAAGGAGATCAATCTCAACTGCACCAGAATTCAAATATTAAATATTCTCTTCCGGACAACAGTTACTACAGACATAGATGTTTGCCTTCAACAATCTCAAAAAATGCAAAAAGAGTAACTATTCCAAAAGCTTATGCGGATATAGCCGGAGGCCTTAATTATCTTTATTTATGGTTTTGTGACGCCGCTAATCAGGATAAGAATACAATCTATCACGATGAATCTACCGGGAAAGAATATATCTTTGAGCAAGTGATTGAAGGTTTTATGCCGAATCCTATTTATTATTCAGTAAATGAATTTGCAGCTATAGAACGTGAGTCTGCCAGCTCTGATATAGAGCTTGAGATAATTCCGGTAGAGCTAAGTATGTGGCAGTGGCATCCCTATGAAAACAATGTAAAGGTTGAAGGTACATATACGCCATGGTGGGTGCCTACCATTGATAAAGAAGGCACTACTACCGAAGATACTGCAACAGATGAAAGCGATCTTGATACGCAGATAACCAATGGCGTATCGGATGTAACAGAAACGAAAGGTAAAATATTCCTTGCATTTCACCGTGGGCTTAATAATTCAGGTCCTACATGGGTTCCGAACAATTCATTCCCAATGGCTTTTACTGACGATATCCTTCCCGATGAATTTGGAACTCCAAGAACAACAAATGCCGAAGGAGCCACATTGCGACTAACTAAGTTTGAAAAGGCATTGTATAGTGGTGTATATGAAATTGATGAAACAAAACGGATAACAATTACAAGCTACGACCCTAATGTTTATGACACAAGAGGAATCTTTGAAATTCATAATAAAAGATATGTTTGCCGGGAAATGGATTATACCTTAACATCAAAAGGGAGAAAGGACGCATGGAAAGGTATTTTTCATCCTATAAAAATAAGCGACACCGATTCTTATCAACGATGGATATTGGCGGACGGTAAGTGGCGAGATGGAGGAGCATGGCTGGATAATGGAAGATGGTTAGACTAAACAGAACCCCGACAATATAATACTTGCCGGGGTTTTTTGTGTCCTTTTTGCAAGCATCTTCAGGAACTATTTTTGTCTATTATTAATTAGTTGGGAAACTATGAGCTTAAAAATTGATAGAGTTCAGCTGGAGATAGTGATTCAGCAGGACACAGCAAGACAAAAAATGATTCAGCTTGAAGACAAGATGCGTGATACACGTAAGGAGTTGAAAAAGCTGCAAGAAGGTACGGCAGAGTATGCAGCAAAAGCGGCAGAATTGAAGAATCTCCAAAAGGAATATGATAGCCTATTTGAAAAAATAGGCATTGGGTCTCTAAGCTTGAAAGAGCTTGGCAACAGACAGAAAGAGCTAAATGCTATCATTAAAAACTTACCAGGAGACAGTTCCGAATACAAGCAATATAGCAATCAATTAAAGGAAGTCAATGCTAGGATAAAAGAACTGAAAGGAAATGCCAACGAGGCCAAATTCTCAATAGGCAAACTGGCAGACGGATTTAATAAGTATGCCGCCATGGGCGCAGGTATTATTGCTTCATTAACCGGGGTTGCTCTCACTGCAAGAAAATGTGTTGATGAATTTGCAGCGATGGGAGAGGCAGAGAGTCAGATGCGAAAATACACCGGATTAACTACTCAGGAGGTGAAAGAGCTGAACGAGGAGTTCAAGAAGATGGATACACGAACATCTAGGGAACAGCTTAACGAAATTTCTGGAGAAGCTGGGAAAATTGGGGTGACTGGTAAGAAAAATATTCTTGAATTCGTCGATGCAGCCAATATGATCAAAGTTTCTCTTGGCGAAGACCTTGGGAAAGATGCTGTTCTAAATATAGGTAAGCTGGCTCAGATGTTTGGTGAAGATAAAAAGATGGGGCTAAGAGGCGCTATGTTAGCAACCGGTAGCGCCATTAATGCCGTTGCACAAAGCTCAAGTGCTGCGGAAGAATATCTTGTTGGGTTTACTGCAAGAGTCGCAGGGGCAGCAAATCAGGCAAAAGTATCACAGACAAGTTTGTTAGGATATGCTTCTGTTCTAGACCAAAATATGCAGCAGCAGGAAATGGCAGGAACTGCATTCCAGACTTTAATGCTTAAAATGTATCAGAACCCGGCTAAGTTTGCTAAAATGGCTGGAGAAAGTGTATCTGAATTTACAAACTTAATTAAAACAGATGCTAATGAAGCAATACTTCGGTTCCTTGAGGTTCTGAATAATAAGGGAGGACTTGATAAGCTGGCACCCATGTTTAAAGATATGGGGCTTGAAGGTGTAAGAGCCAGTGGCGTAATCAGCACCATGGCTGGTAAAGTTGATGATATACGCGCAGCACAAAGCCTGGCAAACAAAAGTTATAAAGAAGGTACCAGTATTATTCAGGAATATAATATTCAGAATAATACTGTTCAGGGAGAAATCGATAAAAGAAAAAAGCAATTTCAAGAGATTAGGATTGAACTAGGAGAAAAATTACTCCCAGCGATGAAGTACATGATCAGCGGAGGAAGCATGACAATTAAGATGCTGAGTTCAATGGTATCCATATTTCTGCAATACAGAAATACAATTACAGTTCTTACGATTGCCATTATTGCATACACTGCTATTACAAAAGGAGCCATACTCATGAATAAGCTTCAGGTATTATGGACTGACAAGGTCGTTGTGGCATTGAGAACAATGTATTCAACAATGATGGCCAATCCTTATCTTGCAACAATAACTTCTATTGCTCTTTTAATATCTGTATTTAAAGATTATAACAAAGAGCTTACAGACTCTGAGAATGCTCAGAAAAGGGCAAATGAAATAAAGAATGAGGCGACTAAAAATATTGCAGTTGAATCAAAAGAACTAGAACAATATCTATCAATAGCTAGAAATGAAACTATTTCAAAAGGAGAAAGAGAAGCAGCACTTCGGAAGTTAAATGAAATATCTCCAAAATATTTCGGGAACCTTACACTTGAAAAAATAGGAACTAAGGAAGCGGATGCAGCTGTTAGAGATTATACGCAAAGCATTTATGCTTTGGCTGAAGCTGAAGCAATACGAGCAAAGCTGAAAGAGGTTACAGAAGAAAAGATTTCAGTAATGGGTGATATGAGTAAGAATCCTGGATTACTAGATAATCTATTTAGTGGGAATTTTAATGAAATACTTCAAGGCTCAAAAGCTGGACTAGCCACCATGGTGAATCAGATTTCAACAACACTAAAAGGCACAACAGACAACTGGGCAGATGAAACTATAGATAGTTGGGCTAATAGGTATGTTTCTAAATTGAAAAACCTTTCAAAAGAAGAGACTACACTCACAAAAATGCTTCAGGATAATATCACAAAAAGTCTATCTAGAAATATCACTAAAGATGATAAAAAAGGAGGCAATGGAGATGCGGGGAATGGCACTGCAAGCAAAGATAAACATCCATGGAACGAGGAAATACAATCTGCGCAAAATGCATATAATGAGCAGCTTCTTCTATTGAAAAAAAGTTCTGATAAACGTGGGCAAACTGAATCAGAGTATCAGATGGATGCCCTCCAAAAAGAAACTGATTTTCAGTTAAAGAAATTATCCATCATTAATAAATACCAGGGAAAAGTTACAGATAAAAAGAATAAGGCTGAACTTGGAAAGCTAGAAAGTGAGACTAATGCTGGAATATACGATTCTCTTAAAAAGTCAGAAGAAAACAGGCTTACTTTATTGAAAGAGTATAGAGACAAACGCATAGAAAAAGTAAAAAGCGGAGAAGATAGTATAAAATTAGAACTTTCAAAGCAATATGAGAAAGGTGAACTGAATGAGAAAGATTATAAAAATCGTATTGCAGCACTGGAAGTTGCTACTTCTTCTGAAAGACTTGCTATTTTAAAGGACTATCAAGATGACGTATCTGGTCTTGAGTTCAAAAATGGGGAAAAGAAAGTTGAAGTAGTAAAAGATGCTGGGAATGCTATTATCTCAGCTGAAAAGGAAGTTAACGAAAAACGTGCAGAAATAGCAAATAGTAGCTCTGATCTCGTTGAAAAATTCGGCGAAGAATATCGAAAGTTAAACTATAAGGCCTCGATGAATGAGACGCTTAACGCCTTAGACATATTCTACCAATCTCAATTAGAACTTGCAGAAAAAAATGGCATAGACACTACTAATCTAACTAAGATATATGAAGAAGCAAAGAAGAATATAACCGAGGATTATGCAAAAGACCGAAAGGAAGTCATTAAAAAGTATGGTCTTGAATCTGCAGAAGAGAATAAGAATTTAAAGTTGAAAGCTCTGGAAGAAGAGCATGCTCAAGGCTTGCTAAGTGAAAAGGAATATGAGGTTGCTAAAAATAAGATTTTCAACGACTATCTGAAAGAAAAAATTCAAGCGAATAAGGTCTATTTTGATGCATTTAACGAAGTTCTTAGTAATGTGTCAAGCGCAGTGCAAGGATTTCAGGATGCTGAAGTATCAAAGACAGAATCTGCTTATGATAAAAAAATTAAAGCAGCAAAGAAAGCTGGCAAGGATACAACAAAACTGGAGGAAGAAAAGGAAGAATCTGTTGCAGCTGTAAAGAAGAAGTATGCAGAGATGCAGTTCGCCATTAATGTGTTGCAAACGATTTCTTCAACCGCATTATCAGCCATGCTTGCATATTCATCACTGGCATGGATACCTGGAGTGGGTCCGGCACTAGGAGCAGCTGCAGCAGCTGCAGCAATTGCAGCAGGAGCTGCACAGATTGCAGTAGCTAAACAACAACGTGATGCTGCAAAAGGATTAAAAGCTGGTGGATATTCCGATGATTATATAGAAGGATATACTAAACCAGGAAATCCGGATGATGTTGCTGGGGCAATCCCAGTACATAAGAGCGAATTCGTAGCTAATCATAATGCTGTAGCTAATCCTCATGTACGTCAATTCCTTGATATTTTTGACGTAGCTCAGAAAAACGGAAGTATTCGGATGATCAATACAACGCAAATTCTTGAACAGATACGAACTAAGACAGGAAAGTACAGCGGAGGATATACTTCATTGGATGATTCAAAGATAGAGGCCGGGATATCTATAAATAATACTGGGAATAATAATTCATCTGTAGAAAGAGTTATAAAACTTATGACTGAAAGTGTAGCACTCCTTAAAGTAATCAGTGTTAAGGATTTAAAAGTAAATGCCAAAGACGTAAGAGATGAAATAAAAAGAATTGAAAAATTAGAGCAGAATGTAAGCAGATGATGTCCTTTTTTTGATGCGCTATCTGGTCTACTTTTGTAATACTGTTTTTTTGTTGGTTGATTTAAAATACCTGGGGGGAGCTGTTGTGAAACACCTTACCCCCATTACTAAAAAAAGCTTATGGATTTAGATAATATTAGTTCGATAGTGGCAATTGTTTTTGGCGGTACAAGTATTTGGCAGTTTCTTTTCTACAGAAATGAGAAAAGAAAGAAAGAAGCAGAAGCCGCAGCTCTTGAATTAGAAAATCAAGGTAAGAAACAATCGCTAAGGCAAAATGAGTCTGAGTTCTCTTCTGATCAGATGAAGAAAGTTACAGATGAACTGAATAGATTGCAGACTGATTATATTGGATTATTCTCTACGATACAGAGCCATTTAAGAACAATAGGCGATTTACAGACAGCTGTTGCTGAATTAAAAGTAGAGAATACATATTTAAGGAGCATAAGATGTTATAGAACGACATGTGAGTCACGAGTAAGACATAAAAAAAAGGAGGAAGAAAATGATTACAGCAAAGCAACTAAAAACGATAGTCCCGTTCGCTTCGATAGGGACAATTAATAAAATAATTAATCCTCTTAATGAGGTAATGCAGCGATTCAGCATTAATTCTACATTGAGAGCGGCGCACTTCATAGCGCAGATAGCACATGAAAGCGGGTCGTTTGTATACGTTAAAGAAATAGCGAGTGGAGCAGCTTATGATACCGGTAGGCTTGCAGTAAAGTTAGGGAATACACCTGCATCTGATGGCGACGGACAAAAATATAAGGGTAGAGGGTATATACAACTAACTGGAAGAAGCAACTATGAGATGTTTGACAAATTCACAGGAGGAAAGTATAATCTTATTAACCATCCAGAACGCATAGAGGAGCCTGGACTTGCAATGCTAGTCGCTGGATGGTATTGGAATAAAAAAAACCTCAACTATCTAGCTGATAAAGACGACATAGATGGCATTACACATATAATTAACGGTGGAGCAAATGGCCTGCTTGAGAGAAAAGCTTTTTTATTACGTGCAAAAAAAAATCTATTATGAAAAGTTTATCTATTATTCTCTTAGCGAGCATTAGTCTATTCGGATTGGGGTGTAAAACAAGTTCTAAGATCGAAAGCAAAAGCACATTAAAGGTAGATAGCATTGGACATAATATAATATCACAAGAAAAACAATGCGACTCTATTGAGCAGATAGTTCTAACAAGTAATACGAGTTACGAATGGGTACATAAGGAGTATACTCCTATATATGATAAAGCAGGTAATATAACAGGATCAGCATTAAAGTCTAGTAGCTCAGGCCGGTTAAAATCAGAAAAGAAGAAAGAGCAACTCTCTAAAAGTAGCTCTTCCGATAAAAAGAAACAAGACAGTGCTGCTGCCGTTAAAAAAAACACTGCAAATCAATCAAGTAAAGAGAATAAGACTCAGACAGGAATAACGAAATCGATAATATGGGCTGCAGTTATATTAGCCGCATTGTTTTTTATTGTCCTATATATAAAGAAAAAACACCCTTTTATTTTCTCATTTTTTAAACAGTTTTTTTAGGTATTAGTAATTACATGATGACAAAGCCTCGCGGTCTGTGAAGATAGCGAGGCTTTTTTTGTGTCCTTTTTTGAGGTGCTATTTGGGTGTATTTTTGCGATATGGATATATATGAAGCAATACGAAAGATGAAAGCTAAGAGTGAAAATGGAGAAACATTCACCCTTGCATTTATGAGCTATAGCTATGAACGCAATAAATCCGAAGGCATAGTTAAGATAGAACATGCTAAGTTGCGCAAACAGAGCAGTAAAGAAGATAATCGTTTTGCTGATTATATGCTAAATCTTATTGATATGGATACACTTGAATATCGCAGCTGCTGGCAATTGCTGCTGATGGAATTTGATGGTAATGAATTAGAATTGAATTAACATACTCGGACAATGAATATTAATTTTGAAAATATTATCCCATGGAACGGAGCGAATGACACCGGGTATGACGTTCGTTTAAAATGGCAGCGCAACTTTGAAAAGATAGGTGCCAATTTCAATGAGTTAACAGACGACCAGTCGGCAATATTTGAACTTATAACTGAAATAGAATCGCTTATCAATAATAAGCTTTCAAAAACAAGTCCTGATGTAGCTAAATTCCTTATTAATTTTTTATCTGGTGCCACATTTGGGGATTTCACAGACTCAATGACAACCGGTACCGGAGCTGGCATATTCCCGGATGGAAGAATCCAGGCCCAGTCTATTGAAATTCGTGGAGCTGCAAAATTTCTTGAGCTTATATATAACCGCCTTACCGCGATGGAAGGCAATTTCTCTTTCTCTGAATGCGGAACTATTGACGCAGTTGAATATCTTGGAGGAAGTAGTTATAATCTGCATATCAGAAAAAGATACGAAGAGGACTTCCTTGCATTCGTTATACACGATATCGTGTATGGCATCTATAAACAAACAGGAGGATTCTTTACTTCATATATGGAAGTTGTCAGCATAGATACTGTAAAGAATTCCATGATTGTGAATATTGGCGCAAATGCGGATGTTCCTGGTGGCGTTAACTATCCGCCATGCGCCGGCATGAATATTTCCCGAAGAGGAAACTTTGTAGATACAGCTAGACAATCAAGCTGGTATATATCAAGCTACGACGGGCAGATAGTATTCTTAGACGGAGTTAATTCTTATAAGGTTCAGAAAACAAATAGAGCTTTAGTTGTTGGACTTCCAACTGATCTTCCAATTCCAGAAGGATTGCCAATCAATCCGGAACAGCCCTATGTATATGCTCGTGGATTAATAGTTCAAGACCTAATTAGAATCAACTATCAGGGCCAAGTTATTAAAACAATTGTAGATCGTGGACTTTGGGAAGCCGATCCGAAAGATGATGCAGGGAATGATTGGCCATACATTAACGGCACAAATGAGCAACATGATTGCTACTATAAATCTTGTAAATGGAGATGTATTACAGCTCAGGCAACCAAAGGAATTCCTCCTAAATGGAACAATAACGAATGGATTAACTTAAGCGGAGACCAGTCGGCTATAATGGCCATCTCTTCAAGTGCCGGCAAGCTCTTCCGATTTGGGCAGGAGAATACAACTCTACAGACAAAAGTGACTATTGGTACCGATGATATCACGGCGGATATTGTGGATGGTTTTACCTGGTCAAGAATAAGTGGCATTCCAGAAGAAGACACAGCATGGAATACATTACATGCTTCTAACATAACGAATACATTAGATATCACGCCCTACGATATGCCAAGTAATTACTTTGAGAGTAGAAAGGTTGCATTCAAATGTAGCTGCTACGTAAGAGACGGGGAAGATATTACTGACGAATTTACAATTAATAGATAAGTGAGATGAAAACGAATAATGCTTTTATAATGTATGATCCGCTGAGCATAAGCTTCAGCATTTTGGAATTGGGAGGAACACTAGACCAGAAAAAAGATAAGCTCACTGGCTTATTTTCACCTGACAGAGCGACAACGCCTCTTATTCTTCGACCTCAACTTAAAGTTATTGATCCTGAAGGTATTTTAACTTCTAAAACTCAATCTGCAGACTTTACTTCATCTCTATTTAATCACCGATGGTTTGCCAATGATGAAAGAATACTTAGCACAACACCTGGCTATACTCTGGGAAATAATGGAGAGCTAGTCGTTGCTGTTAATGCAGAACCGGGAACTCCTATAAATTTAAAATATTGCTGGAATTTCACCGATGCAAGAACGCATAAGGTATTTGGAGGCGAACAAGTCGTTTCGTTGGTGAGTATTGCGGTAAGCGATTTGAATTTAAGTCTGAAGCTTGATGCTGCGTTAATTATTCCGATATCTCCATTTAAGAACTTGACAACTCGCGTGATCAATGCAACATTCCGGAATGGAGAAACTGATATTGCCGACTCAGATGCGCACTATGAATGGCAGGTACAGGTACCATCAGGAGATAGCAAGGTGTATCGGGCAATTACTACGGATGATATCTTCTATGTATCCGGGCAAGGAACTAAGTCTTTAACAATAGACAGACGATATATTGATAAAGAGTTTATTATGCTGGAAGCTTACCACGTAGCTGAATCAACTAGACAAGAATATGCCAGAACAAAACTCTATCGTGACTATGGATTGTGGGAAGACAAAATGATTTTTCTTACCGGAAGATACATTCGGTATAATACAAAATCTGTAGAGATTCAAACTACGATTGAAACGCCTAAAGGTAATATTGCTAATCCTTCAAAGTATTTCAATATCGAATACTTCTACAAAACGGAAGCTCCCGGAGATGTATTTAAAAGTATAGGATATGGAGAAGCGCTTTCGATGCCAAGAAACAAGATAGGGTATGATCCTAATGTACGACCTGTATGGGGAATAGAAGTAAAACCATTTAGTGCGCTGAGAGCTACAACAATAAACGGTAAGGCAGCAACAATTAACGGAAAAGTATTATGCATTCAAAAACCATTATAAAATGATCACAAAACCTAATTATTACCTGGTACCAAAAAATGTTGCAGACGCAATAGGATTGTCTGAATATAGACAAGAATTTAATGGGAAATATCTATTATCTGACTTCGACATCAACAGCTATGGGCGGGATAAGGCTATGGCACAAGGAGCTGAGATTGTCAGTACTGAACAGGCTGCAGAATTAATGAATAGTATAAACAATTAAATTAGAATAAGATGGGACAATTATATGCATTAGAATCACTTGAGAGTTACGTTGATGGAGACACCATAATGCCAGACACTGGATATAGTTTTAATTCACCAGGGCAAGCTGCAGAACAATTCTACAATCCAAGCACTCAGGTTTGTACTCCAGACTGGGGAACAACAGCTAATCAGTTTATCATATATCCACGTCCGTACAGTTCATTGCAAGCTAAACACGTGGCTCCAGATTCTGTAGGAATGCAATGGTACGCTAACTCTATTACTGATGCAGGCGCTATTCTTGATACTAACGGAGCTGTTAAGAGCAACTGGGCTGGGAAGGTACAGAAAACAACCATTGAAGCGGATGGAGTAACTTATCCGGCGCTTAAAGTGATCGGGAACTTTGCTTCATCATCAAACTTAAATACTGTCAATCTATACTTTGTCTCAACTTGCAATGGGCTATCTGTAGTATGTAAATTCCCAATCTATCTCAGAGAGAGCACGGGAGATGCCTTCGATATTAGCGTTACAGCGCTGAACGGAGACTTTGTTATAGATAATGATACAGATAAGATTGTTGCAACAGCCGGCTTTTCTAATGCAGGTGTCGCTGTCAATCTTGATGCTGCAGCGTGGAGTTGGAAGAAAGCCACAGATGCCGGATTCGTTAGTGTTGCCAATGTTCCTGGTGTTACTGAAATAAATGGTAATGTACTTACTCTATACGATGGAGCAGTAGAAGGACAGGAAGAATACTACGCCTGCGCTACTTATAACGGAAAAACATATATGAAAGGTTTTGTGACTAGCGATACTCACGATCCTTATTATATTGACAAAGGTAAATCAAGTGCCGGAACTATCCTTAAAAAGACAGAAAATATGACTTACACTCCGAAAATTAGAAAGCGTTCTGACAATTCTGAAGTTACAGGATATTACTTCAAGTTCACAATGCGCACTAACGCCGGAGTAGTGATTGACACTGATACGAATGTTGCATCACATACAGTCACAGGAGCTCTTATTAGCGAAAACAAAGGCGTTACCGTTCAAATTTCAGCAAATATAGCACAGTTCTGATGATATCAACAACTGAAACACTAGAACCAGCTCCGGAAGATGGAGCAACAGGGAAACGCGGGCAAAAAGTTTATCCGTCTGGTAAGTATGACCCTAATATTGAATATAAGTGCACGGATACTGTTGCACCTTATGTTCTTGATGGCTCTATATTTTACGTTATGGATAAAGTCGGTATTTCTAAAGGAATAGACCCTTCGGATGACTATGCAGCCAATGGAGAGAACGCCACCTGGATTCCGTTTGACATGTTTAAGTATATTATAACTGAGGCATTATTCGCTGATTTCGGCAAACTTGCTTCTGCTATATTCTTAGATGAATGGATGTTTTCTCAATATGGGAAAACAGGAGCAGGAGCCTCAAAAGAATCTGAAGGCGATTATAAATCCTTTGACCCTAATAACATTGGATCATCAAGCAATTTCATACCTAATATCTTTATCAACTTTTTAACCGGATTAATCAATTGCGCGAACTTGCATGCAACTGGGAATAGTTCTTTTGAAGGTATACTCAAAGCTGTGTCCGGATCATTCAAAAATCTATCATGTGTGAATGATAACGGAGATATTGTAGGCGGTATAAATTTTGGCTCAGACGGTAAAATGTGGTTTAGCGGAGATATGTATCATCAGGGATATAATTCTCAAGAGAGCAGAGGATATCGCAATTACACATCTGATCTTTGGTGCCGTGGAAGCTTTGGTTCAAGGCAACGAAATATGATGGTAGTGATGGGTTCTTACGCATACTATTACACGAAAGGTCCAGATAGTACTGGAGCGTATGTAGACCTTACTGCTAAAACTGATTCGTCCGGAAGAACTTATTACGAAATTCCTCTTTATGGAACAGCTCTAGATTATGCAGGATTCGCCGTTGATTTGCTGGTAATTAAAACATCAGGAAGTTATCGCTACAATATAATCGGAGCTACTACTAAGGAGCTTATTATTATTAATGCTAATGATGACAATAATAATATTTGGATTTATAAAAACGGAGCTGACTGGCAGATAGTCGGAGGTAAGGCGGGATTATGGGTTAATATATCAGGATTCATGTTTCCTGCACCATCTTCTAATCTTTTAGGCCTAGGATGGTTCATGGTTAGTGAATTTGATAACGATTGGACTTAATAATTTATTAAATAAAAATATATGGAAACAATTGAATTAAAACCAGGAGCTGCAGGAGCTCCAGTCGATCTATCAACATTCAATGCGGATGATAGACTTTTATGTTTTAGCAATTCAGGACAGGCATTTGGATATGTTAAGGCCAGTCTATTGAAGAGTTATCGCTATGCGTGCCGCCGGAGGAACTTATCAAACGCCTCTTCTGCATGGGAACCTTATGGCGATCTTGATTATTTGAAGAATCTTCCTTCATTGTTAAACTTGGGTTGTTATCTTCTTAACGGAGGAGTCGCAAGCAAATTAAGTTCTACAAATCATTATAATTTTGTCAATGGAGCTACTGCAGCGCTCGACGGAAGTATGGGTGATTATATGTGGGGTGGTAATGCACATTATGAAGCGTATTGGATTGAAGGTACTTATGAATACTTAGCGGCTTCTCTTTCTCCTATTCCTGGCAGGTATAATTGGTACATACCTCAGTTCATGACTTCTGCACTTGGAATCGGCGTTATGGATAGAACCAATACCAAGCTGGTTAGTGTAATCAATAACAGTGTTCAGTATAGAGGAGGTAACAATGATGCTGCCAAAGATGCACTATACACCACCCAACTAGGAAGAGCCGCTACTCAGATATCCGCTCTTGATTTTTCCACTTATGCAAAAAATAAGGGTGATGACCGGTTTAATGCGCACACTGAGAGAATGGCATTTATTATTGCTAACCTTTTCGTGTTAACCTATGGGACTAACAACGTTCAGGCAACATATAATGCGGCACTCGATGCGAATGGATTGAGACAGGGAGGATTTGGGACAGGAGTTACTACTTATAATTGGACAAACTGGACTAATGATTTTGCAAACTTTCCATTCCTACCTACTTCTGTAGGTGTTGAACTTGCAGATAATTGTGGCCTATCTTCTTATGCTGTTATGAATGGAGCTACAACGTTATATACGGCTTCAGTCCCCTGCTTTTTTGGATTGAAAAATTTCTATGGATATCTGTCACGATGGACCACCGATGCTGTTGTATCAAGTAATGGAACAATTACTCAGATGTATATTAATAAATCCATTAGAACTAAGCTTGCAAGCACTGTTGATTTAACCAAGCAAGTATTAGTTGGTAATTGGACTATAGGCGAAGGCTATATTACAAGCATGCTACGTAAAAATGGATGTTTACTTCCACAAGCTTACGCTGGTTCAGAATCAACATATTATAATGACTATGGTTATGGTACTGCTTCTTCGGGTGTTCGGGTCGTGCATCGTGGTTACAATGCGAGTGATGGCGGCAGTGCTGGCGTTTCGTGTGCTGGTGCGTACTACGGGCCCTCCGATGCCGTTGCGTTCCTTTCGTCCCCCCTTTGCTGGTTCGCAGATGAATTCAATCCGGAACCATTGTTGGCTGAATAATCATTGTACCCAGAGAGACCCCGGCGCGGATGCGCCGTCCGTCTTTCATGTGATGCATTAATAATAAGTAAGATGAAAAAGATTATTGCATTTTTTAAAGATATCCCAAGAAAGTGGAGAGCCGAAACACCCAAAATTGCAAAATGCATTAGAAATATTGCAGCAGCAATAACATCATGTTTTCCAACTTGCTACACCTTGATCGCAAGCAATGCGATAACAATGCCCCCGTGGTTCAGCTCCTGGGTTGGTTATACTCTTTTCGCAGCGTCCTTCATAACCATGGTTGCTGCCGGCACTCGCGAAAAGTAATCGTTGTAACCTGAGATAACCCGGCGCGGATGCGCCGTATGTGTCCATAAATCGCTCTTTGAAATCTTTTCCATTTAATATTGAAGAAAGTTCTTTATTAAATTGCAATATATAGAACTTTCTTCTACTTTTGCAAAATGATAAAGAACTTTTTCTTTTTCAAGGTTGTCTTTCGGACAGATGCTTCTTCGGGTGTTCGGGTCGTGCATCGTGGTAACAATGCGAGTGATGGCGGCAATGCTGGCGTTTCGTATGCTAATGCGAACAACGGGCCCTCCGATGCCAATGCGAACATTTCGTCCCCCCTACACTTTGTTTCCGGGTCTGGTTTGATATCCCGGTAAAATATAAGTTTGAAAGAAACCTCGCCCCACAGAGGATTTAGGTATATGACTTAATCCGGCGAAAAAGACACAACCAGGAGGGTACTAGTAGGCTGCACCGAATGTTCCCGCAGGACAAAGCAGACCAAAGAACCAATTAAAACAGAACCCGAAGGGCACCGGAAAGACCCAGTTATGATGAAGAGAAAAGGGAAATTTTCAGAACGAATTGAAACGATAGATAATTTTAGACTTGCTTTTGAAGGCTCAAGCCAGCACAAGCATAGAAGACCTGACATCGCTAAATTTGAATGCGACCTGGAAACAAACCTTTTCAATCTTCTTCATGAATATATCGAAGAATCTTTCAAAACATCAGAATACACATATTTCACAGTACTTGAACCTAAACCACGTGAAATAAGTAAACTTCCTTACGAGGACCATGTAATGCACTGGGCCGTTCTCAATGTCATTGAGAATTATGTAAAAAACACATTTATCCGAAACACATTTTCCTGCATTAAAGGTAGAGGAACGCATGATTTATTCCACCGTCTTCAAAATGATCTTTATAATAATGATGTGAATAAAACCTTTTATGTATTCAAAGGTGATATCCGAAAGTTTTATGATACAGTAGATCATGAGATAGTCAAAAAAATGATTCGAAGGAAAATCAAAGATAAAAAACTACTCCGGTGGTTTGATGAAGTGATTGATTCTAAAGGAGAAAACAAAAGTCTTCCAATCGGAACAAAAATAGCACAACTCCTGGCCAATCTTATTCTATCATTATTTGATTTCGATTTAAAAAACTGCTTTTATATAAATAATAATCCGGAATTAGTAGCACATTATACTCAACGATACATTTGGGAAAAAATAGATCAGGCAAGAACGGTTGCTGATTTTAATGAATTAGCAAAAGGGTCTGTTTACCTGGCAAATAAATATCATGGATTTCTAAAGAATATAGAGTTTTATTATCGGTATGCAGATGATTTTTCTGTAATGCACGAAGATAAAGTTTTTCTTCATCATGTTTTGGAATGGTGCGGTCTTTATCTTGGCAATGAATTAAAGCTTGAGATTAGGCACAACTATCAGATATTTCCTATTACATCTCGTGGATTTTATTACGTAGGTTATATTTTCTATCAAGGCCATACAGAACTAAGCAAAAAAAATAAGCAAGCATTATGCCGGCAAGTTATATCTCTCAGAAAAAAAGGCTTCACTGATGAGGAAGTGAGATTAAAGGCCGCATCAAGAATTGGATATGCAAGTCATGCGAATACTAAGAACTTAATAAGAACTTTAAAAATGGAAAAGAGACTAGGAGAATTGATCAGAAAAAGGCGTATGAGGAAGCCTTTTGAAGGACTAACTGATGAGAATAAGAAGAAAATTGCTGAAATCATCTATGATACTACATTACCAGAAAGTCGAAGAGGAAAAGAAGAAGAATTTCTTATTTTACTTGAAGACTTTGTAATAGAAAACAGTGCTATTGAAAAAGAAAAAGATGGAAGCCCTCGGCGCTGTATCGCTATCCGTTATAAAGTGATTGATCATATTGATATCGTTGATGAAAACAAGGAATATAAATGGAAAGAAGAAGAATGGTATTCATTTTCAGGATCAAGAATTATGATTGAACAAGCTGAAGATAACTTTTCAAAAGAAGACCTTCCTATTGCTACAGTAATTACATTATATCAAACTAATAAAGGTGCTAATTTTACCAAATTTACATAGCTATGAATAGAAAAATTTATTTAGAAAGAAAGAAGTATGTTAGATATACCGATTCGCAGTTTTTGGTGTATCTTAATGAAGAGATTATTCCGGATTATATTCCACAGTCTAATGAAGAAACTCCTGATCCAGTAACGGCATATGCTTATTCCGGTAATCTGGAAGATGGAGGAACAATCATTGAAGCAAAGAATGATACTGAAGAAGAATTCATTTCCGGCTTAGTTAAGCTGAGGTACTCTCAGGAATCTCAGTTAGCTATTATTCTAAACAAGGATAAAGTGAATGATGACAAAGCGGAAGAGCATGCCGCAGAACTCCAAGCAATGCAAACATATAGAGATGTGTGCAAAGGAATTGTAGGTTTACTTTTTGCTGAGTAATTTAAATTAAAAACGAAGCCCCGGAAATAATATCTCCGGGGCTTTGTTTTTATATATCTGGAAAATTATTTTTAATAGTATCACTCTTTATTCCTATCCTTTTATTTATATATGCTTCAGTCGTCGATATAGATGCATGTCGCATATGCTTCTGTAGGTCCCACGTACTAACACCCGCATCTGCCAATTTACATGCGCCAGTATGCTTAAATCCGTACAGCTTATAAGAAAATGGCATTCCCATATCAGTTCTTATTTTGGCGAAATGAGTCTTAAAATAATTTTTACCTAATAAAATTTTACCTGGTATTCCATTTCTACTGAATACATAATAATCGCTTGGATATTCATTAAGGTGATATATATTAATCATTTCATCAAAAAGTTGATTTGGGACATCTACTGTTTGCATATTCCTATTTTTAGCTAAAGTTTTACGAATCGTTATAGTTCTATTATCCCAGTTTATATGAGAAATTAATAAATGCCTTAATTCTTCATGGGGACGAATCGCACAATAAAATTCCATCATACAAACTAACCACAATTGAGGATCTTTTTTTTGCATATAGATTTTAAAGGCTTCACGTTCTTTATCTGGTATAGGAATTGCAGCTTCATCTTTAATTTCTCCTATATTAGGCATCCCGAATACCGGGTTTCTAAGCAACAGCTTCTTAGTGTTAATAAGATAATTGAAAAAGTTTTTTAAAATCTGTTGATACTTAACTACGGTTCTACGACTAGCATTATTGTTTTCTGCTATAAAATAGATAAAATCAGAGACTACTTCCTGAGTGATAAAACTTACATGAACATCTTGAAGACCTTTAGAATCAAGATACATAACGAAAATACGCAGTTTTGATTTGTATGTTTGGTATGAATGATGAATAACTTCTTTTTTCTTCATCAAAAGATATTCATTAAGATATGTACGTATGCAAACAACATCTTTTTTAAGACGACCGTACACTCTTGCAGCATGATCATACATTAGATCATCTTCATATATAACTTTCTCTTTTGAAAAAGGTGATTTCCCATTGATCAGCATATCGGATAATTCTTCAACTATCTTATCTGCTGCAGTATAACGTTCTTCAGAAGTTGTAAGTTGTAAGCCTTCATATACTCTGAATCTCTTCATTTCATCAGTACGTGGATTCCTACAAGAATATTCCACGAACCATTTCTTGTTAATGTCACCGGAGCAATCGTGCAACCGAGGCATAATCATAATTGCTTTTTTTCTTGCCATAATTGTTTTTTGTTTTGATTGACGTGCAAAACTTATATACATTTATGGAAATAAGAAATATACAATTAAAAAATGTAAGTGCCCATAAATAGGCACTTACATCCTTTTCAGTCGGGGTGAGAAGATTCGAACTTCCGACCACACGCCCCCCAGACGCGTACTCTAAACCGGGCTGAGCTACACCCCGAAATCGGGCACAAAGTTACAAATACTTTTAAATACCCCAAATAAATAGCGACTTTTTTATTGGAAAATTCCCTTCTGTTGCAGCTTAAAGCCCCATACATTCGCGGTAAAAATCGAACATCTCGAAGATTTCTTCCTTATTTGCAGATTGATTAATGCATATATCTCCTACCTCTTTCAGTAATGTGAAGTTGATGATTCCTGCAGTATTTTTCTTATCGTGAAGCATATACTCGTAAAGCTTATCGTATATTTTGCAATCAATAGAAAAACATCCGTAGTTTTCTTTTATAAATTGAACGGTCTGTCTCAGTTTGTCAGTTGGGAAGCCTGTTTTTACCGAAGATAAGTAGAGCTCGCAAACTATTCCCCATGCCACTGCATAACCGTGAAGTACGGGACGATCTTCTTCAAAAGACAAGCTCTCAAAAGCATGCCCAACGGTATGTCCCAGATTCAGCGCTTTGCGGATTCCTTGTTCGTAGGGGTCTTTCTCAACAAAATCTTCTTTTATCTGCACTGATTTTCCGACAAGACTTTTTAGTTTGGCATAATCGAGCTTATCGGTAGGAAAGTTCAGCAGCTCAGCCCAGTGTTCTGTATTGCTTATTAGCCCGTGCTTGAGCATCTCTGCGTAACCTGAAAAGAAATTTTCCTGGTCCAGCGTTTTTAAAAACTCGGTTTCAATTAACACATTGCTGGCTGGTGCAAAAACACCTACTTCATTTTTTAGTCCGTTGAAGTTGATTCCCGTTTTTCCGCCTACAGAAGCGTCGACCATTGCAAGGAGGGTGGTGGGAATATTGATATATCTGATTCCTCTTTTAAAAGTTGCTGCTGCGAAACCGCCAAGATCAGTAGTCATTCCTCCTCCCAGATTGATAAGTAGTGAATGACGGGTTGCTCCTTTTTCGCTGAGTTGTGTCCATACATGAGCAAGCGTTTCCAGTTTCTTATTTATATCTCCTGCAGGGATTGTAACAGAGATTGCATTATTTTTAAGTAATAGTTCTTTTATAACGGGCAGGCACTGAAGAGCAGTGTGCTCATCAGTGAGGACAAATAGCTTGTCAAACGGTTTGCTTTCCATTGCGCTGAGCAAATCTTTCTCTAATTCATTGCAAAGAATCACCTCTTGTTTATTCATATCCTTGGGTGTTAATTGAGTTGTTTTTTCTTGTTATTAGTTGCAAACTTACGCTAAAAACGTTGAAATGCAAAACCTTTTAATCATTTACATTGAATTCTGTATTTTTTTAGATTAAACCTTTCTTTACTTTTCTTGTCATAAAAAGGACAAACATTTATATATAGAATAATTCATGAAACACAAACTTACATTATTGATGCTGTGCTTATTCAGCGTCCTTTCTCTGGAAGCGCAAACGAATCGTGCTTCGGTAACCGGAAAGGTTATTGACAATGCGACAAAATCTCCGGTTGAGCAAGCAGCCATTCGCATGCTATCTTTACCGGATAGCACTTTTGTAACAGGAATTTCCAGTAAAAAAGATGGTTCTTTCTCTGTTCCAAGTCTAAAAAAAGGACGCTATGTGATGAAAATCTCATTCATAGGTTATGCTCCGTTAACTAAGTCTTTTCAGATTACATCTGCTAAACCTACAGTCAACTTTGGCGAGGTTTCAATGAAGCCTGATGCTGTAATGCTGAAAGGCGCAACTGTTACCGCAGAAGCTCCTCCTGTGACGGTTAAGGAAGATACAATGGTTTACAATGCTTCGGCATATCGTGTGCCGGAAGGTGCAATGCTTGAGGATTTAGTAAAGAAGATTCCGGGTGCAGAAGTTAGCAGTGACGGATCAATCACTGTCAATGGAAAACAAATCAAGAAGATAATGGTGGATGGAAAAGAATTCTTTAGCTCTGACCCTAAAGTGGCTATGAAGAATCTGCCTGTTAATATGATTGAAAATGTGAAAGCCTATGATAAAAAGTCTGATCTTGCCAGAATTACAGGGATTGATGATGGAGATGAAGAAACTGTTCTTGATTTGACTGTAAAGAAAGGAATGAAAAAGGGGCTAATTGGTAACCTTATTGCAGGTACAGGCAGCCAAAATAGGTATGAAACCGGAGCAATGGCTAGTCAGTTTAAGGATAATTCTCAGTTTACAGTTGTTGGATCAGCCAATAATACAAATAATCAGGGCTTCTCTGAATTTGGTGATGCCGGTCAGGGAATGAGTGGTAATGCCGGATCAGGTATTAATGCTTCAAAATCGATTGGAATGAACTTTGCTAAAAGTACAGACAAACTGGAAATTGGTGGAAATATTAAATATGGCAAATCAGATAAGGATGCAAGAATGAAAAGTTCTACTGAAAACTTTTTAGGTCAGACATCTTCTTTTGGTACAGCAGAAAATGCTTCAAGGCGTTTTAGAGATGATTTGAATGGCGACTTTCGTTTGGAATGGCGACCTGATACATTAACAAATATCATATTCCGCCCAAATATATCTTATTCACATACAAATAGTTTCAGCAATGGTGTGTCTTCTACTTTTAATAATAGCCATGCATCTGTAAATGATAAAAAATCGAAATCTGATGGTATATCCAATTATCTGTCTTTAGGAGGTAATTTTCAGATTAACAGAAAGCTGAATAATAAAGGCCGTAGCATTACTTTGCGAGCTGAGTCAGGGTATAATAAGAATAACTCGGATAACTATTCTTATTCTGATACCTACTTTTATAACAACGACAGTACAAATCTGAGAGACCAATTTATAGATAATAATGGTAATAGTTATAATTACAAATTGCAAATGGTCTATGTTGAACCCATTTTTAACAAACGTTTCCTTCAATTTAGATATAGTTTCCAAAATAGTTATTCTGCTTCTGATAAGTATGCTTATAATGCTATGGACGAGTATCCTTATGAAACTGCTTTCAATAATAAGAATTATTATAACGATTATATTGACTCGTTAAGTAATTCTCTGAGTAATCGTTATATGACTCATCAGTTTGAGCTTTCATTGAGAACGATACGTACTAAGTATATGTATAATATCGGTTTTAGTCTTGAACCTCAGACGTCAAAGAGCAATACAACTGTTGGTCCGAACAAGGGCAAAGATTTATCTCAGAATGTTCTTAACTTTTCACCAACGTTTGATTTTCATTATCGTTTCTCGAAACAAGAACAACTTCGTATTATGTATCGTGGAAGAAGTTCGGCTCCGGATATAAACAACCTTCAGGCTGTGATTGATAACACGGATCCGCTGAATGTAAGATATGGTAATCCCGACTTAAAGCCGTCTTACAGTAACCGCTTCATGCTGTTCTTTAATAACTATATGCAGGAAAGTCAACGAAGTATAATGATGAATCTTTCCTTTAACAATACATTGAATAGTGTTGCCAGCAAAATGAGATATAATCAGGAAACAGGTGGTAAGATTACAGATTTGGTAAATGTAAATGGAAACTGGAATACGCAAGGATTCTTATCTTTTAATACTCCACTGGGAAATAAGAAGTTTACGCTTAGTACCTATTCAAATGCTTCATATAGCGATGCCGTAAGTTTTACAAGTATTACTAATCAGTCGGGTGGAGGATACTCTGATTCACAAAAAAGCACAACACATAATTTGAATTTAGGTCAAAAGATTACTGGTAATTACCGGTCAGATCTTTTTGATTTTAGTTTAAACGGAGCAATCAACTATTCTTTGGCAAAGAATAATATGCAGACAAAAAGCAACCGTGAGACGTTTAATTACTTATTAGGTGCAAATACTAATATAAATCTGCCATGGAGTATCTTCCTCTCTTCTGATGTGAATTACAATATTAAGAGTGGATATTCTGATGCTCTTCAGAAAAATGAAATTCTTTGGAATGCGCAATTATCTAAAAATTTCCTGGCAAAAAACAATGCAACAATTCGTTTCAAGATATATGATATTCTTCATCAGCAAAGCAATCTGAGTCGTACCATTTCAGAGACTATGATGCAGGATGTAGAATATAACACTTTAGGCAGTTACTTTATGGTTCATTTCGTTTATCGCTTTAATACACTTGGTGGCAAAGCACCTAGATCTAGACGCTTCGGACCTGATGATCATGGACCGGGTGATGGACCACGTGAAAGACAAGGTGGATTTGGTGGTGGATCTGGCCCTGGAGGTGGCGGTCCTGGTGGAATGATGTAATATCTTATTCTTTTTATTAGATATGCCGTATTTTATTTATTTTTGTATATTTTTGCTATTCATTGAATTATAAGCAATTGATTAGCATGGACTGGAGCAGCATATCTAATGATATTTTTTCAATAATCTATAATATACTTTACTTTGGTGTGATTATCGGAATGATTATTATTGTCATTCTTGATAATCGCAACCCGGTAAAGACTATGGCATGGGTTCTTGTCCTTTCTTTCCTTCCATTTGTTGGTTTACTCTTCTATTTCTTCTTCGGACGAAGTACCCGTCGCGAAAGGATTATCAGTAAAAAAAGCTATAACCGTTTGATGAAAAAGCCGATGGCTGAGTTTGTGGCCCAGGAATCTTATGAATTACCTGCCGACCAGTATCAAGTTGCCCAGCTTTTCCGGAATACAAACCAGGCTCTGCCTTTCGAAGGTAATGAGGTGGAGATTTATACTAACGGTTACGCAAAACTACAAGCTCTTATCAGAGAACTGATGCGGGCGAAACATCACATCCATTTAGAATACTATATTTTTGAGAATGACCCGGTAGGCAGGCTTGTACGTGACGTTCTCATAGACAAAGCCCGTGAAGGGGTAGAGGTTCGCCTGATCTATGATGATGTGGGATGCTGGCATGTTCCTAACCGTTTCTTTGAAGAGATGATTGAAGCCGGGATTGAAGTCAGGGCTTTCCTTAAAGTTCGTTTTCCGGTATTTACCAGTAAAGTAAATTATCGTAATCACCGTAAGATAGTTGTGATTGATGGTTGCATAGGATTCGTGGGAGGAATGAATATTGCTGTGAGGTATATACGAGGGTTCGACTGGGGAATCTGGAGAGATACTCATGTGATGATTAAAGGAAAGGCTGTTCATGGACTTCAAACCTCTTTCTTGCTGGATTGGTACTTTGTGGACCAGACATTGCTTACTTCATCTAAATTTTTCCCGGTTCTGGAATCTTCCGGAGAATCTCTTGTTCAGATTGTAACAAGCGAGCCAACGGCCGAATGGAAAGAAATAATGCAAGGTTTATGTCTGGCAATTAGTAGTGCAAAACAGTATTTTTATATTCAAACGCCCTATTTCTTACCTACAGAACCTCTTCTTGCTGCATTGCAAATAGCAGCTCTGGCAGGTGTGGATGTACGAATTATGCTTCCTGAGCGGGCTGATGCCGCAATTACCCAACTGGCTACCCGCTCTTACCTGAAAGATGTGCTAAGAGCTGGTGTGAAGGTGTTCTTTTATCAGAAAGGTTTCCTTCACTCCAAACTGATGGTTTCGGATGATGCACTGTCTACCGTGGGGTCTACCAATATGGATTTCCGTAGCTTTGAGCATAACTTCGAAGTGAATGCGTTTATGTATGATGAACCAACAGCTCTGCGCATGAAAGAAATCTTTCTTCTGGATCAGCGCGACTGCATCCCGGTTTATCTTAAAAACTGGGAAAAAAGACCCGCTCGTCAGAAAGTGAAGGAATCTGTTGTTCGCGTTCTCAGCCCTTTGCTTTAGAAAAGATAGAGAAGTTAACACTTCCGTACACTCTCCGTTCCAAAAAGTGTGGATCCTCCTCAAAGTTATTGTCTTTTCCATGTTCCAAAACGAATAGACCGTCTTCTTTGAGTAACTCTTTCTCGAAGATAATTTTGGGAATATCATTCAGATTGGGCAGAGCATAAGGGGGATCGGCAAAGATAAAGTCGAACTTCTCACGGGTAGAGCCAATAAACTTGAATACGTCACCACGGATAGGAATACATTTGTCGGTTTTTAGCAATTCCAGTACTTTACAGATAAAGGAATAGTGAGCAGCATCCTTTTCTACGGATATCACTTTATCACATCCGCGGGAAACCAGCTCAATGCTTATGCTTCCGGTACCGGCAAACAGGTCGAGTGCGTTAATTCCATCCTCAAAATCCAAGTAATTATTGCAGAGCACATTGAAAATGTTCTCTTTTGCAAAATCAGTGGTTGGACGTGCTTTAAATGTTTTGGGTACGTCAAATCTTCTTCTCTTATATATTCCGCCTATAACTCGCATAATGATAGTTTGTATTCTAATTACTTGATTATTAATTGTGTAAATGTCGCTTCGTTGAGTGTTGGTAACAAAATAGCAACAAAATTAATAGAAAACATTTAAATTGTAGCTTTTTTGTTATCCCATTGTTTCAGCATAAAGCGATCTTCTGTTCACCATTGCCAATTTCAAGTTTGGCGCTAACTCCCATTGCCCTGAAAACTTTAATCACGGTTGAGATTGTTAGGTTCTTGCCGTTCTCTATTTTTGAAATCTGAGCTTTTTGAACTCCTACCAATTTGCCTAAATCTTCTTGCGTCAGTTCTTTTTCTAATCTGGTACGTCTTATTACATCACCAATCAGGAACATCTCTAAATTATTCTCATAATTGTCACGTTGAGGTGTGCCTACTTTGCCAATTAAGACATCTTTAGCCTCATCTTGTGTATAGAACTTCTTTTTATTCATGACTAATTTATTTTTGATCAAAGTATTCTTTCATAATCTCTTTAGCCCTGTCTATTTCTTTAGAGGGCGTTTTATCAGTTTTCTTGATAAAGCCATGAGTGGCAACTACCAATACATCTACATCCTTAGTTTTATCCCAGAAAGCCAATAAACGGTATTGTTTGCCGTTGTATAATGTTCTAAATTCCCATATATCACTACCTGTAAGCTTTTTAAATAGCTTAGAATCTAATGTATATCTGGCTTTATCTATGTTGTAGACTATCTTTTCTTTGGTTTTAGGTTCTACTCTTTGCAGAAACTCTAAAGCCTCAGTATAATAGAGTACTTTAAACTTCTCTTTTATATTCATGTTTGTATTATATGAACGCTGCAAAGATACGAAATGTTTCCATAAATAGAAACTTTAATATGGCTTTTATATTTTCTTATCAGTTAAAAGTTATTTTGCTGTACGCTTCATGAGGCTTTAACTGCTCTTTATTTCTTACACTTTTAGTGCTATTATAGAATCTTTTTTAGTGTGTGTAATTTGTGCAATTCTCATCAGTTCATATTTAAATTATGCACTGCAAAGCCGTCAGACAAACATACTAACCATTGAGGAAAATTCCGCCTGCTTTGGCAATTGTCTTTTTAATCTGTGGTTTATGCCTTATCATATCAACTCTATTCCTGTAATCGTTAGCCCTTGCAAACTCATCGCTAAACTTAATCTCTATTGTATCATCAATCCAATGTTTAAATCGTTGCTTTGTGCCTGTATACTCATACTCTTTTTAACTTCGTTGTTCTAAACTTAATATTAATTTTTACAAAGCAATAAAGGCTATTATGATGCTCTCTATCGTCTGTGCAGTGTTAATGCGTTATGATTGTGTTGTGAGGAGGTAGTCTTGAACCGTCCGGCTTAACTCTTTTAATCGTGCTAAAGGATATTCTGTTTTACCTGGGCGTTTACAAGGCTCAATCTTCCCTTGTTTTCTCCACCTATTAACATTACCTTGACCAAAACGCCTATACGCTTCTCTTGTAGATACAAATTCAGGATCGTTTTTATCTTCTTTGAGAAATGAAGCCAATTTTGCAGCAATATTGTTTACGAACGTATCGAACGAAACTGTTTTATCTTCGAATGTTATCATGCCGTTAATTGATTAATTTGTATTTTTTTGAAAAACTTTTGAAGTACCCGGACATGATACATAGAGTCTTGTAATATATCGCCTGGGAGGTTGTCTAATGCTGCTATTAAGTTATCTAAAAGATATTCCATCTTGTCTTCCCATTCAGCAGCATCGCATTCTTCCAGTAAGTGCTCAAGTGCTATTAATCGGTGTTCATTTTCTTTGTTTTCAGCAATGGAAGTTTGTGATGTTTCATTTTCCATAATTTTAGTTTTTAGCTTATTTATAAAATATATCAAGTTTCCAGGCTGCAAAGTAAAACTTTGCACTCCATAACTTTGTTGTTTTAATTGATGCTAATGTATAGCTATAGCTTATCATAAACAAATATTATTTTAGTTTTAACTATTATTTAACATCTAAATGTGTAGTTATAGCTGTTATAACAAAAACATTCGTTAAATTTGCAATGTGTAACGAAAAAATACATTTAACAGATGCTTAGAATAAAAGAAGTAATAAAAGAACATGGCTACACATTGGAAAGCTTTGCAAATAAAATAGGAATGACACGCTCCGGACTTTCCCAACACATGAACGGCAATCCAACTGTAGAGGTATTAGATCGTATAGCCTCAGCTTTAGAGATTGATGTTACGGAGCTTTTTGAACAACCGCAAAAGAGGGGATTAATTATTAATTGCCCTCATTGTGGTAAGGAGATAAGTATCAGCGTAAAAGAATAAATCAAGGAGCGGAATAAGTCAGGGATCTATGGTCCCTGACTTATTTTATTGTCCTAGAATTCTGTTTTTGTAAGCTTGAAATTGAAAATCTGATGAAGAATCACGATTGCGACTTTTACGCTTCAAAACGCTCTTTATTTCCCTCAATTCTCCATTTAATCCCTTAATACCATTTACTACTTCTTGATCATTGTAAGTAGGAGAGGAGTTTAATCCAACTCTTAGACTGCTATTCAATAACATTCTTGAAACTTCACCAAAATCAGGCAACACCATTGCTCCCTTTTCTAAATCTGGCAAAAATGTTGGTTTATCAGGAGTTTTAAAAACGCCCTTACTCGTTATTACCATTTCAGACTTTCCACCATCACCGACTATAGCAGAGCCTCCGGGGTGATTATCTGTTCCTTTTGCATATGCCAATGGAGTAGCTATAATTGTAGCAACCTCAATAGCTCCCAACGCACCAACAGCGATAGCTAAAGGAATATTTGGCAAAGCTTCTGTAATAGCAACAGCCGTATTAATTCCTGCCTGAGCAATGGCATTTACTTTGTCTAAGATAGCCTGTTTCTTCTTTAAAGCAGTCTTTTTCTTCTCTGCTTCCTCATCATATTTAGTCTGTGCATCCGTAATGGCTTTTTTACGTGCGGTTGCTTGTTCGGATGAAATAGTACCTTTAGATTCTTGGTCTTCAATAATAGATATCTTTGCTTTTGCTGATTCATCATAAGCATCTTGATCTTTCTGAATGTTATTTATTTGACCTTCATATAATGCATTTACAAAACCAGTTATAGCAGAAACTCCTTCTTTTGATTTGTCTAACCATGTTGTAAGATTTTCTTTTCTTTTTTTTGTTAGTTCATCATCCTTTTTCTTCTGTTCTTCTTTGTTCTTTATATCTTGTTTTGAAATATCAGCCTCTATTTTAGCAATCTCCTTGAGCTTCTTTTCTTTTTCATCGCCTTTTAATAATTCAACTTCTTTTTTTGCTAGATCTAGTTCAAATTGAAGCTCTTTATTTACATAGTCTTGTGTTATTTTTATTTTTTCATCTTCATATTTTTGCTTTGATATTTTCCCGGATTTATATTCATCGACAAGACTCATTAATGAATCGGATGAAGCTTTTGACCTTATAGCAGCTTCTTTCTCATATCCATTATCCATCATCTTTATCTCATTATCTAAATTCTTTTTGGCCTCTTCATACTGCTTATTTAATATAGATTGTTCGCTTTTAGCTCCCTCGGATTCAATATTAAGTTGTTCTTGTTTGGCTTTTTGGGCTATCACATTTATCTTCGAATTATGCAATTTTTCTAATTCTTCTTTATCAGAATTGGATAACTTTTTATTCTTTAATAGTGAACTGTACTTGTTATTTTCTTCTTTGAGTTCCGCAGAGGCGCTTAATATGACATTGTCCTTACTGTCTTGTATATATTGCTTTAAAGCGTTTAACCGATCTTCGTAGGATTTGTTTTCGTCTGTATAAGCTATCTTATCAGCATTTATTCTTAACTTTCTTTCTTCCTCTAGAGATTTCTCTAGCTCTTTCCTATTGCTTTCAAGTGTATTGTCTGTTTTTGTATTCTTTGGCTTTTCTCCTTTAACATCTAAAGTTAGATCCTTTACATTAATGCTTTTAGCCAATTGTATTTGAGCATCCTCAGATGACCTTATGGATCCTGTTAATGCGTTGTATTCCCTAACTAAAGAAGCTAACCTATTCTGTGCTGATTGCACTTCTATATCAGCTTGCTTTCTTTCTGTAGCTCTTGCTTGCCCCATATGGTCTTCAGATTCTGCATATGTTTTATTACGTTCTTTCATAATATCCTGCAAATTTATTCTAGCTTTATCCATTTCCATCAACTTCCCGGCCGCTTTCATAGAAAGATCCCATTCTTGTGTAGCCATTTTATCTAATTCTGATAATTTAGCTTTAGCAATAGCATTTTTAAGCAATGCACTAGTAAGTATATTATAAACTTTCTCAGCTTTACCAACCATTATATTTTCATCGCTTAGATTTTTAAAATATGCAGGATATTGCTTTTGTAATTCATTTGTTGCAGCTAATCTTTCTTCTTTTGATTTTTTCTCATTTACTGCAGCTTCATACAATAGCTTTAATTCAATACGTTCTTTCTGAGAATTAGCAAGACCTTTAGTTCTTGCATTGTTCAATGATTCCTGAGCAATTGTTGATGCTTTTATAGCGGTCTCTGATTTAAATAAACTTTCTATAAATAATACCATCTGTTTTCCATAAACAGTCAAGATGGTTACAGCTAATGAAATCGCCGTTTGCCATGAAAAAATACCTGATACAATTTGTTTCCATACCGGAGTAGTTTTTTCTCCGTCTGCCCTGAGCTGTGCATTTTTTGCCCTTAGATTATTAATCTCGTCTGCTAAGATTGGAATGTTATTAGATATAGCCATGAATCCCGTTTGCATTGAATTAGCGAATGCTGGCATTTCACGTGTTAACTGATTAATAGAATTTCCCAATCCATTCCATGCGATTTTATAATTACCAACACTCCGTTGGTGGTTTCCCATAGAAGCATCGGCACCTTTAAGTTGGCTATCCAGTTGCTGAATATAAGCAGATGTTTTTTTTCCAATAGGAGTTGTTTGTTCCTCTATTGTCATTTGTTTATACGTCATTTTTAGTCGCTCCAATATTAAGGACTGATTGGTATACGTTTGACTTCCGGAGTTGATAATTTTTTGCTCATTAACCAATACACTTTGTAATTCGCTAATAGCTTGCTTATGCAATAATTCAGAAGATATAATTTGTTTTCTTTGTGCTGTTGCCGCTTCCGATGTAATCGTATTAGACTTCTCCTCTTTAGCTAATAATGCTTTTTGCTGATTGAGTTTATTTATAGCTTGTTTTTCAGATTCTATCAATGCTATATTTTGAGATCTAGTGCCCAAAACGCCTTCCATATTACGTTTAACATCCTCGTCCAACACAATAAGTTTTTGTTTAGCCACTATATTCTCTGTCACTTTTGACGTCTCGCTTGATATAGCACCAGCCGAAGTAGATGAAGCGGTTACCGCATTTTTTTTTGAGGCAATGAGTTGATCTTCTGTGTCCTTTAGTTTCGCCTGTGCTGCGGCAAGTTGGGTAACTATTGCCGTATGTTGCGTTTCTAGATCCTTTAGTTTTTTAGTAGATTCTGCTTCGTAATCAATTGCAGCCATTAATTGCTTTATGGTATCTGTTTTACCCAGTCCGGCATAAAGGTTATTTGTTGATGCTAAAACCGCTATCATCGAAGAATTAAGGGTGTTAAGACCTTTTTGAAGGTCGGATATCTCTTTAGTTACGTTTTCACCAACTACGGAGTCTATTTTCTCTATATTAGCCATTATTTATTGAGTTTTGAGTATTATATTCATTGAATAGATAAGCAAATTCAAGTACAGTCATTTTATTTTTATCAACCCGCTCCCCCATATGTTTAGAGAAATCTGTTACTATTTCTTTAAAATGTGAATAATCGCACTCTATTTGTGCGCTGTATGCTATGCGCATTCTGTGTTCAAAATCCAGTTGCTCCAATTGTGCCTGCTTTTCGCTTATTTCATTTTCAATTAATTTTATAAAATCTGATTCCTCGTTTTTATTGGTTGGAGCACTAGCTTTAACACCTACGTTTTTGAGCGGCTCGACCGTCTCTTTAATCATGCCCTTTTTTATTAGAAACTTGCTCACTTCAAGTACTCCGATAAGCGTTTTTAACCGGTATGTCTTTTTAAAAGTATCAATCAATAACTTAGTTGATCCGGTACCGCATACATTAGAAAACTCCAGGTATAGATTATTTAGAGATTTTAAAAGCACTTTTTTAGGTACATTATCCTCTTTAGCCAGAGCATTTAGGTCATTGCCACAAATAACGCTTATGAATACGGATAAAGGTGTTTCGGCAATCTGATAATAAGTGTTCGACAATGCTTCGGCCAGATGTTTATTTCTTTTTGTACAGATCATCGATATTATATCTAATCGACGTTTTATAAGTGATGTTTTTATATTTTGCATATTGTTGTATTTTTGCGGGCAGGACATCCTTTGAAGGCAGCCCTGCCATGGTTATTAAATCATATCCAAAAGGACTTTAATAAGTTCTTTAGCCTCAGCTTTACTTATAGATATCACGGCATTTCCTTTATTCAAATATTCCTTTCTCACATTCTCCACTACAAATGTTATTTCTTCAGGGAGCATTTTTCCATCTGTGAATGGTTTTGTTCTCTGCACACTCATTGTTAAATCAGTCTCAGATTCTAATACATAAACTTCATTTTTCTTTCCCTAACTTTAATTTTATAATTGATATTTTTATTTTTTTACACTAAAATGGGCAATCCTCGTCTGAATGGTCAAATGGTAATTCTACTTTTCAGCTTCAGCAATGCCTTCTGTTAGACTTCTGATTAAATGATTACTATTGTCCCATTCTGTATTATTCCCATCAATAACAGGCGTATATCTGCCATTATTCAGGTTGTATTTAAATACTGCTGTTCCAGGCTGGCCAAGGTGTCGAAACTTCACTTTCTGAACATAGACTCCAACCGTTCCGGCTTCTTTGTCTCTGTGTACTGTAATACCGTAGTCTGCCTTATTGTAAAAGTTGGCCGAACCTGATATGTCATAGAGAGTGGGGACATCAAAAGCACCTTTAGGATCTTTATTCATCTTTCTAGGATGAGCCATCAAGAAAATAAGGATATCATTTCTTTGAGCAAAATTGCTTAACTCATCTAGTGCCTTGCTGATATAGTTAGTCTCACTCATTCCACTAGGCATCTGATGTTCAAGCCTGTTCCATGGGTCAATTACGAGAGCCTTAATACCTTTTCGTCTTATCAGGTATTTTGCCTTTTCCAAGATTGTGGCTATGGTATAGTCTGTTTCAGGGCAAATAAAGAAGAAGTTATCAGCCATGTAATGTTTAACTTGCTGATATTCGTTTATCGGTGTACTTTCTTTATCGAACCTTTTCCCGGTGATCTTAGATGCAATCTTTGAAGCATGATATTTGAGTGGGAAGTTCTCCGGGGAGAAATAGGCAAACTTCCAGCCATGAAGAATATTAATCCGCTCTGCGATCTCATCAAGAAACTCACTCTTTCCGCTTCCAGGTATTCCCGTAACTATAGCCAACCTTTTAGTTTCAAAACTGCAAAGCTCATCAAAATTTGAATGTCCTATCGTTAACCCCCTTTGAAGTCCGTTCTCAAACAAGGAATCCAGTTCATCCTCGAAATCCTCAACTGTGAACACTCCATCGACTTTGATCTCTTGTGCTGTTTTCAGGCAATCAAGTAAAGCCGCTGCACCTCTCTTGCACAAGCATTCGTTTGCATCCTTACAATCTTCTCCGTACGTTACAATCTTGCATCTTTCAGAGCCAAAGCGTCTTAAAAGCTCTTCACGTAGGATTAAACCTTTTGTGTCTGTATCGCTTGCAATATAGATCGTTTCTTTGTCTTCAAAGTAATCCAGATAATTATCCAGATAAGAAGTATTTGCTGAAGCCCCATTAGGGACGCTTACAACCATTCTATAACCACAGGCGATAAAAGATAAGGCGTCAAACTCTCCCTCTGTTATAACGCATTCTTTTGCCTCTTTAATTGCATCAAGATTATACGGAATCAATTCAGCGTTTGGAATCAGTTTAAAATACTTATTACCGGTCCGATATTTCACGTTGATTAATTCGCCATTCAGGAAATAGTTAAACTGGATCGTATTCATCTTTTTGTTTTCCTGAGGCATCCACTCCGGACCCTCTGTAATTTTCATATCCTTTACTATCACCTGAGGAATCATTCTACTTTCGAAGTATTTAATAACTTTGTCCGATAAGGAAGTGTTATTATGCCATTCAGGACGGAAATATTCTTTTTTCATGCTGTGTTCTTTGATGCTGCCAGACCAATCACAATAATGACAATGATATAAACCTTCATCCAGATTAAGAGAAAGGGATTTATCACGCTTATTGCTTCTACGGTCATGGCATTGTGGACAAATAGTCTTGACTTTGCCACTAGTCCGGCCATAAGGAATTGTTATGTTCAGGTCTGACCAATTCATTGTATTATCCATTTATGGTTCTCACGATCTAAACAATACTGCGAACTTGGGCGTGGAGGCATATTCTCAGGTATCTGGACCGGTTTACTTCTGTCACCATAGCATCGTTTACCATCAACAATAAACTCACCGGAGCCAAGATCATTACCGTTTGAAGCCTCAACACGATTATGTTCTCCCTTGCAGTCTGCTTGTTTGCTCCATGTTTGGACTTTGAGCTTCCAGTTCTTAACTTGATTCCCGTTTTTGTCTTTCCAACTAGTCCCGGAATAATATTCAAAGAAAGTACCAGGAGTAACATTGAGATCATTTTCTTTAATATATGCCTTAACTTCATTTAAAGTGGGAGGCACAAATAATTTATCATCCTTATTTTATCCTTATCCTTATCTAATTCCTTATCCTTATCCTTATTAGCTTTCGGTTTGGTTTCTGTAGCTTTCGTCTTGGTTACTTCTTGGTTCTCGTTAGGTTCTTCTTCGGTTCCTTTTTGGTTTTTAGGCCGACCGCCTTTATTGCCATTCTCCCAACGTTTCCGATTAGATTCTAGTATTGGTTTTATTAAGCTAAATATTGCTTTTGGGAATCCTGATATTTCAGGTTCTTTGCCTTCCAAAGCATAAATACTTATAGTCCTATAGATTGTGAGCTGATCGGCATCATTAAGATCTTCCATTGCTTCATAAAAGCTCCGGTAAAAGATATAACTATCTCTTTTTTCACTCATGATTGTGTCCTTCCCTTAAACTCTTAAGTAATTCGTTTTTTTCTCGGATGATTTGACCTAAAGGGATACCTATAGTACGAGGAATATTTGATGATACTTTTTTTATTGGCAGTTTTATTGTACCTAAGGGCTTTTCAACTACAAAGTGAAAATAAGCAGTTTTTCTATTGGGGAATAGTGTTATGATCGTTCTCATCTGGCATTCCCCCTTCCAAATAATTCTTGTTGCCTAGTATCAGGAACTAACCAATATAGTTTCCTACCATCGGGAAGAATGCAGTCCTGGATATCCATCCCTTCCTTATGACGTAGATCACTGATAATTTTTCTTGCATCGTTCGTTCCTACTAAATTATTGAGTTCAACAGCGGTATATTTTCCGCCATTTAAAAATAATTGTCTGACTTCTTGTTTCGGTCGATAAGATTTAATACCTTTGGTCGCAATAATTTTATGATCTACTGAATTGCCACTTTCCCGAGTGGCTTTTTTGTTCTGTCCCATTTTATTTGCCCCTTTCCACTTTTCCGGTAACAATATAGTTTAGTGCGTTGCTCTCTATCTCATCGGTAGTGGGAACTCGGCTCTGTTGTAACCATGCTTGCAGCTCTAAACGATTGAAAAAGCATAGCTTCCCTGTTGGTTTGTAAAATGGTATTTTTTGCCCACTTGTGAGTTTGTAGAGATAACTTTTACTAAATCCCATGAACTTTGCAGCCTCATCAAATGTCAATACTTCTTTTGTTGTTAGCCCTGCCATCTTAATGCTGGTTTCCAGTGCTATAAATCTGTCATCAATTGTCATATAATTTATAAATTAAATTACCGTTTGGGAATAGGTGCAAGACTTTCCCGCCCGTTCCTGTAAACTTCTGGTGTAGGCTTACACTCTCTGGCACCATCAGGTTACAAGGACAAAGATATAGAAGTAACAGCTCACATACGAAAAAAAAGGAATAGTCATAAATTGCATTATATATAATGTAATGCAAATTGTATAAAGGAGTACATCTACACAAAAGGGAATAGCCTTTAATAGTCGGCTATTATTGACTACCAAAGGCTATTATATTATTATATGAAGTGGTTATAATTGGCCAATAAGTTTTCGCACTACTTCTTTAGATCTTTTCTGTATATTCGCTTATAATTATTAGTCTATACATGGAATCATATCAACGGCTTTTCGTTTTGTCTCATCAATTATTTTGGCATAGATTTCTGTAGTTTTAATATTGGTATGCCCTAATAGCTTTGATACGGTGTATAAGCTTGCTCCATAAGTTAGCTCTAATGTTGCAAATGTATGGCGGCTGCAATGAAAGCTAACATGTTTTGTAATACCTGCGGATTTAGACCAGGTCCTTATGATCAGATTAACGTAACTATCGGTTGGTAGAACAAAAATTTTGTCGCTACTTAATGTATTTCCTTTATCTGGTAATTGCTTCATTGCTTCGTTACTTAATGGCAAATAAAGTTCATCATCAGTCTTTTGCTGCGTTATTCTAAGCTGTGCATTTCCGTCACTCTCTATTCGTAGATTACCCCATGTAAGATTCTTGATATCGCTTATTCTCAATCCGCATAAACAACTAAAAAGAAAGCTTGTTTAACTGTATCACTGGCGCATTCAGTATTTGCTAACAATCTTACTTCATCTATAGTTAAGTACTCTCTTGTGCTTTTAGGTCTTTTGGGTTTATTGTCAATATCATTGGCTGGGTTACTTGATATTATACCGTCTTTCCTAGCTTGATTTAAGCAGGTTACTAATAAGTTATAATAGTTTGTTTGCGTTCCCGGTGAGAGTCCCTTTTTATTAGAGGCATCTTGAACATCCTTTTTTTTGCTATTACTAATTATAGTAGCGGTTTTCATATAATCAATAAAGCCAGATACGAACTTCTTGTCTATTTGCTTAAAAGTAATTGAACTACCTTTATATCGCTCCAAATGGCAAATTAATCCACCTATCATTTGCGGGAGACCTCTATTATTACCGGTCTCTCTAATTCTTTTATCCGACAGAGAGTTTATATAATCAGATACTTTTATTTTTGATTTAAACCCACTATTACTAAACCCATGTTGATTGTTTTGTAATTCTACAATTTTTTTTGCTTTGATAGCATTCGCCAGCTGCAGGGTGTTGGCATTTGCTTCTTTGTCTGCTTTGGTATGCTCTGGAATTAAATAGAGTTTCAGAAACTCATATTCCCTTTTATTCTCAGTGTAAATATCCAGATAAATAGATTGGTTTCCGTTTGCTAATTTCTTGTATCTGATCTTTATTGGCTCTTTGGGTTTTGCTTGTTTCTTCATATTGCTACTCTTTAATAGTTTCCGAGTAACAAATATAATACTTATTTTGTTACTTGTTATTATGAGTAACAAGAAAGTAACAAATATAAGTAAAAGAAAAGAGAACCAAAGGATAATATGATTATCTTTTTGATTCTCTTTAGTGTTCTGTAAGTCCCTTGTTTATTGGAATTTATTTTCTTTTAATTACTCTTTAATTGTTTTTGTTTTCTTATGCTTTTTTGCTGTATGCCTATAACTCGCATAATGATAATGTTTGTAAGTCGAAGGGAATTTCTTCCGCACTCGATACTCCGTTTAATGAAAACTCTGAAATGGGATTAATAACGAATAGTTGCCTTACAAATTGCTTTAATCCTTTTACCAAGGTCTCCTTGTCACGAAGATCTCCTGTAAGATGAAGTTCATCTCTTTCCTGATTAAAGTCCAGTTGCTTCCACATATAAAGCAAATAATAGATAACATCGGCAGTTTCTGTGCACTTGAAATTATTTATCAATAGTATACGTCCACGGTCATAACACAGAACATCTACAGAGCTCTTTCGCTGGTAGGCATACATTTTCAGACTGTTGCCCAGCCTACTGCGTCCCGAAAAATATTCAGCCAGTGAGCTTGTCTGACAATAGAAGTGTGCTCTGGGAAATTGATCGAGAAGTTGCTGATGTGCACTTTTATCTATAGCGAAGACCACCACTACATTGGCATTTCTCAGGATGTTATAGAGAATAACCTCGTTTTCGTTCCTGGTATGATTATGATAAAAAATGGTCTCAGCCTGTTCATCCTCAAAAAGTTCAAAAGGGATCAATGTAAATCGCTTTGTGATTGTCATTATATTGACTCTCTTGTAAGTATGCTTCAGGAAATCATTCTCTTTAATGACTTCCTTTACATTGGCTGCCATTGATAGATTTTCCTTGGTCTTTTTTGATATAAAACTGTACGCCTTTGCTTTTGTAGGATTATAGATAGAGAAATAGAACTCTTCCGAACTAAGGCGAACGGACAAAGTGTATTGCTCTGTCTTTGTAAAATCAATTTGTGATATGTTCAACTCTTCAGTCATGTTCTGGCATTTAAAAAAAGATTATTGGCGTGTGGCGCAGAAAATCTCTTTTTTTAGTTTATATTCGTACCGCAAATATAAAAACAAAAAATGATTAATAGCTATTTGGTTGGGCAAATAAAGGAAAATTTCCCTCATGAGCCCACTCCCGAGCAATCTCTGGCTGTGGAGGCCCTTGCGGAATTTTTGCTTTCACCGGTGAACGATACTGTATTTATTCTCCGGGGGTATGCCGGAACCGGGAAGACAACGCTTGTGTCTGCGGTGGTGAGAACGATGATGAAACTCGAGCAAAAGGCTATTCTTCTGGCACCTACAGGGCGGGCAGCCAAGGTGCTTTCTGTGTACTCCGGTCATCCTGCTTTTACTATTCATAAGAAAATATACCGCCAACAGTCTTTCAGCAACGAGCTATCTAATTTTTCGTTGAATGATAACCTGCATCAACATACGCTTTTCATTGTGGATGAGGCTTCCATGATTTCTAATGACGGGCTTTCCGGCTCTGCTTTTGGATCGGGCCGCCTGCTCGATGATCTTGTTCAGTATGTTTATTCGGGGCAAGGTTGCAGACTTTTGCTGATGGGCGATACGGCTCAGCTCCCTCCGGTGGGAGAGGAGGAGAGTCCGGCACTAACGTCAGATGTTCTGAAGGGATACGGACTTTCTGTACGGGAGATTGATTTGACTCAGGTGGTGCGTCAGCTTGGTGATTCGGGCATTCTGTGGAATGCCACAGCTTTGCGTCAGCTGATAGCGCAGGGAGATGCTGATTCGCTGCCAATGATTCGCGTAAATGGCTTTCCCGATATCCGTTTATTGGCTGGTGATGAACTGATTGAGGAGATAAGCAGCTGTTACGGTAAGGTAGGAATGGACGAAACAATTGTTGTATGCCGGTCTAATAAACGGGCAAATATTTATAATAAAGGTATCCGCAACACAATACTCTACAGAGAAGATGAACTCAGTGGGGGTGATTTGCTGATGGTGGCAAAGAATAATTATTTCTGGACGGAGAAGTGTGCTGAGATAGAGTTTATAGCCAATGGTGATATGGCTGTGGTGCGCCGTGTCAGGCGAACGCGTGAGATGTATGGCTTTCGTTTTGCCGATGTGCAACTTGTTTTTCCTGATTATCAGGATTATGAACTGGAAGCGACTGTTCTTCTTGACACCTTGCATACCGATGCCCCTGCGCTTCCCAAAGCAGATAATGACCGTTTATTCTATGCGGTTCTTGAAGATTATTCCACTATTTCTACCAAGCGTGAGCGTATGAAAAAGATGAAAGCTGATCCCTATTACAATGCTCTGCAGGTGAAGTACGGGTATGCGGTAACTTGTCACAAAGCTCAGGGGGGACAGTGGAAAAAAGTGTTTCTTGATCAGGGATACATTTCACCCGAAATGCTGACTTCCGATTATTTTCGCTGGCTTTATACCGCCTTTACCCGTGCCACGGAAACGCTATACTTGGTCAACTATCCCAAAGATCAGGTGGAATAAAAGGAAGGGGTTTTAATTACTTTAAATCATGTTATCACATTATACAGGGAAGTTTAATTAATCTCCCGTGACTCATTATACTTTCTTTCACCAATAACTAACCGTGGCTTGTACAAGCCAACTGTCTGAGTTGTACAAGCTGAGCAATTGGCCTCATGACCTTAAACTGTCAGCTTGTACAGGCTGGGATTAATGTTGTTCGAGTAATTGGTTAATGTTCCTTGGAAGGTTGTTTAATGTTCCTTTGAATACCAGTCAGTGTCTCGGTGAACACTACTCAGTATTTTCTGGAAGTCATTTCAATGCTCAGTTAGAAGTGAACTATTGTTCCTTATGAGTTAGAATATCTCTCCTGATAGAGTATAAACGGTTCAGGAATAGTGAATTATACTGTATTGAGAGCCTGTTAATAACTTGTTGAATACCTGTTAATTGTTTGTTGAACATTGTTGACTGTTTGTTGAAGATCTGTTGATAGATTGTTCAATACTTGTTAATAGCTTGTTGAATACCTGTTGATAACTTGTTAAAGGCTTAAAACCATTGTTCGCAAATAAGGAGGAGTTAGGGGTAAAAAAAAACCGTTGTCCGCCTTACGGCCGACAACGGTATATGATAAATGATCAATTCAGAATTGAACGGGGAACTTACAAGTTTGCAAGTTCAATAACTTTATCTACAGCAGCAGAAAGTCCATCAGTATTCTTTCCACCGGCAGTAGCAAAGTGTGCTTGTCCACCGCCGCCACCTTGAATTAACTTAGCAGCTTCTTTAACCAGTTTGCCGGCATTCAATCCGCCTTTAACCAGGTTATCAGAAATCATCACGGTGAGCATTGGTTTGCCATCGTCTTCTGTTCCGGCTACAAATAGCAGGCTTTCGGTGATCTCACCACGTAATTGGAAAGCAATATTCTTAGCAGCTTCAGCTGGTAGCGGAGTAACAATTCTGATTAACTTCACTCCGTTGATTTCTTGTACGTTTTGAAGTAATCTTTCTTTGATGCTAGCTTGTCTTTCCTTCATGAAATCGTCCACTTGCTTCTTTAAGCCTGAATTTTCTTCAATGAATTTGCGGATTGCTACACCTAGATCGGGAACATTATTGAATAAAGCTCTCATATCATTCAGTGTATCTTGTACATTGTCCATCAACTCTTCCACCTTGGCACCTGTATAAGCTTCAATTCTTCTCACTCCGGCAGCAACCGAACTTTCAGAAATGATTTTTACCATGCCAATGTTTCCGGTAGCAGCCACGTGTGTTCCACCGCAGAACTCAACAGATGAACCAAAGCAGATAACACGAACCTCATCTCCGTACTTTTCTCCGAATAGCGCAATAGCGCCTAATTCTTTTGCTTCGGCAATAGGAATATTTCTGTATTCATTCAATGGAATGTTCTGACGAATTCTTGCGTTAACAAGGTGTTCCACCTGACGAATTTCCTCATCGGTCACTTTCTGGAAGTGAGAGAAGTCGAAACGTAAAGAGTCTGGTGATACAAGTGAACCTTTCTGTTCCACATGTTCTCCCAATACTTCACGCAAAGCTTGGTCTATAAGGTGAGTGGCAGAGTGGTTTGCTGCGCTGGCAGCTCTCTTGTCTGTATCTACACAAGCCATCATCGGAGCATCAAGATGCTTTGGAAGTTCTTTTGTTATGTGGACGGCAAGATTATTTTCTTTTTTAGTTGCTATAACATCGATAGTCTCGAATTCATTTACAATCACACCTGTGTCACCTACCTGACCACCACTTTCAGCATAGAACGGAGTATGATCAAGCACTAGCTGATAAAGAGTCTGGTTCTTTTGTTTGATCTGACGATAACGCAGAATTTCCACTTCATATTCGGTGTAATCATAACCAACAAAATCTGAAGAACCTTCTTTCAGAGTAATCCAGTCGCCTGTTTCAACAGCAGCAGCGTTACGTGCACGTGCTTTTTGTTGTTGCATCTCAACGTTGAATCCCTCAAGATCTACAGTTAATCCGTTTTCTCTCAGAATAAGTTCTGTAAGGTCTAATGGGAAACCAAATGTATCATAAAGTGTAAATGCATCTTTTCCATCAATGCTGCTTTTTCCTACGGCTTTCACATCTGCGATAGCCTTGTCCAGCAAGCGGATACCGGTTTCAAGTGTACGAAGGAATGATTCTTCCTCTTCCTTGATCACCTTTCCTATCAATTCCTTCTGAGCAACTAATTCAGGATAAGCATCACCCATATTGTCAATCAGCACGGGAAGTAACTTATACATGAAGGCCGATTTCTGACCTAAGAAGGTATATCCGTAACGAACGGCGCGGCGCAGAATTCTTCTGATTACATATCCGGCTTTTGCGTTTGATGGCAGCTGGCCATCAGTAATAGAGAATGCAATGGTACGGATATGATCCGCAATTACGCGCATTGCAATATCGTTTTGTGTATTCAACCCATATTCTGTTCCCGCCATTTTAGCGATTTCTTTCAGAATTGGTTGGAATACATCAGTATCATAATTTGAAGTCTTTCCCTGAAGAGCCATGCAAAGACGCTCAAAGCCCATACCTGTATCAATTACTTTAGCAGGAAGTCCTTCCAGACTTCCGTCTGCTTTGCGGTTGAATTGCATGAACACAAGGTTCCATATTTCAATAACCTGTGGGTGAGACTGGTTTACCAGTGAAAGACCGCTAACGGCTTTCCGTTCTTCTTCAGAACGTAAGTCAATGTGGATTTCCGAACAAGGACCACAAGGACCTGTATCGCCCATTTCCCAGAAGTTATCGTGACGGTTCCCGTTGATAATGCGATCCGCTGGCAAGAATTGTCCCCAGATGGCAGCAGCTTCGTTGTCGCGTTCCAGTCCATCAGCAGGACTTCCTTCAAAGACTGTGGCATACAAAAGGTTTGGATCTAGTTTCAAGACCGTTACCAGGTATTCCCACGCCCATTCAATAGCTTCTTTCTTAAAGTAATCGCCAAAAGACCAGTTACCCAACATCTCAAACATAGTGTGATGATACGTGTCGTGACCCACTTCTTCAAGGTCATTGTGCTTACCACTCACGCGCAAACATTTTTGCGAGTCGGCTACACGATGATACTTGGCTGGGTGGTTACCAAGAATAATGTCTTTAAACTGATTCATCCCGGCATTGGTGAACATCAATGTGGGGTCATCTTTAATTACCATTGGGGCTGAAGGTACAATCTGGTGCCCTTTTGATTCAAAGAAAGCTTTAAATGATTCTCTGATTTCTTTTGCTGTCAACATAAGCAATTATATAGTTATCAAGTTAATATTCCGAAAAATGATTTGCAAAGATAGCTCGTTTTATTATTTTTGTACCTATATTGCATAAAAATATTGATGGCTGGCTCATTAAAAACTACTAAAAGGTTTAGTGATGCATGAAGTTTGCTACGCTTTTTGCCCGAAATCGTTGACTTGCAATAGTCTGTTTTCTCCGTTTTCTGCTCTACTTTAGTATATTTAGTAGACTGTATTCCGGATTTTGTATTTGATAAGTAATGTTTAAATTGGATATTATGGCATATAATTCTAACAAAGATTTGAAGTTGTATTACTCCATCGGTGAGGTAGCGGCAATGTTTGATGTAAATGAATCTTTATTGCGCTTTTGGGAAAAGGAGTTCCCAATTATTAAACCGAAAAAAAATGCAAAGGGAACACGTCAATATCGAAAGGAAGACCTTGATAATATTCGGTTAATCTATCATTTGGTGAAAGAGAAAGGAATGACTCTTCCCGGTGCCCGTCAGAAACTGAAAGACAACAAGGAACAAACCATTAAGACTTTTGAGGTAATTACTCGCTTGGGGCAGATAAAAGAAGAACTACTAAATATAAAAAAGGAGATAGATGCGGTTTAATCCGTTTCTCTCTCCCTGGTTTGTATAATATCAGGCATTAGCCTATTCTTCAATACGTTTTACTTCTTTTAAATTCTTAATCTTCCGAAGATTATCGCAGATGGTCCTTACATCTTCCACGTCATGAACATACAATTGAATCTTTCCCTCAAAGATTCCGTCCTTTGCTTCTATTAATAGTTTCTGGATGTTAACGTTCAATTGCTGAGAAATAATCTGTGTAACCTCATTGAGCAAACCTACAGCATCAATACCATTTAAGTAAAGAAGCACAGGGAATGACAAAGCTTTGTGTGTGTCCCACTCGGCTGCAATGATACGATTCCCATAGCTGCTTTTTAGTTTATTAGCAATCGGGCATTGACGCTTATGAATAATGATATCATTGTTTTCGTCCATGTATCCCAGTACATCATCTCCGGGGATCGGCTTGCAACAATCTGCTATTTTATAGCTTTTTTGTATAGTATCTTCAGTGAGTTTTAATATCTTCTTTTTGTCGATTTTCTCTGCAGGTTGTTTCTCTTCCTGTTTTTCTTTCTGATCTTTGCTTGCTCCAAAAGAGAATGTCAGGTATTTCTTCCAACTTGTTCCCTGCTTTTCATTTAGAATATTCCTGTCAGCTTCTCCTAAAACGAATTTCTTATTTCCAATACAAGCCAGAAACTCGTCTTTATTTGCAATATTGTGCAACTTACACAACTTATCAATATTAGATGGATCAGGACGAACTTCTTCAGACTTGAAGAATTCTAATAATGTAGTTTCACCTTCTTTCTGGGCATTGCGCTGTTCTTTTTTGAGAATTGCCAATATTTTAGCCTTAGCCTTTGCTGTTGTGGCAAAGTTCTCCCATGACGGTTGTACCTTTTGTGAACGGGAAGTAAGGATTTCCACCTGGTCTCCACTTTCCAGTTTATGGCTGAGTGGCACTAGCTTATGGTTTACTTTTGCTCCGATGCAATGGCTACCTAGAAACGTATGGATGGAAAAGGCAAAGTCCAATGCTGTTGAGTTCTGGGGCATGGTTTTAATTTCCCCCTTAGGAGTAAATACAAATATTTCAGAAGCAAAAAGATTCAGTTTAATAGTATCAAGGAAGTCTATAGCATCCGGCTGAGGATCGTCGAGAATTTCTTTGATTGTTCTGAGCCACTTTTCTAGTTCTCCTTCATCTTCACTTCCTCCTCCTTCTTTATATTTCCAGTGTGCTGCGAATCCTTGTTCAGCCACCTCATTCATCCTGTCGCTTCTGATTTGTACTTCAATCCATTGCCCGTTGGTTCCCATCAAGGTTACGTGCAGTGCCTGATAACCATTTGCTTTTGGATGGCTCACCCAATCTCTTAATCGGTCAGGGTGTGGTCTGTAAATCCGGGAAATGGAAACATAAATGTTGAAGCATTCATTTAGTTCTTCTTCTTCATTCTTCGGAGAGAAAATAATGCGGACGGCAAGCAAGTCATATATTTCTTCAAATGGGAGATTTTTGGTTTGCATCTTGTTCCAGATGGAATAGATAGATTTGACCCTTGCTATAATCTCGTATTTCAGCCCCATTTTATCTAACTGGGAACGGATAGGTGCGGTGAAGTTCCTGAAGACTTCGTCACGATGAGCTTCCGTGGCTTTTAGCTTTCCTTTTATTTCAGTGTAAATTTCAGGATGCTCATATTTGAAGCTTAGATTTTCAAGCTCGGTCTTAATCTTGTTAAGCCCCAAACGATTGGCTAGAGGAGCGTAAATGTATAACGTTTCTCCGGCAATCTTGTATTGTTTATTAGGAAGAAGAGAACCTAAAGTTCTCATGTTATGAAGACGGTCAGCGATTTTTATAAGTATAACCCTGATGTCGTCAGACATAGTAAGCAATAACTTTTTAAAGTTCTCGGCCTGAGCAGAGGCGTTTGCCCCAAAGATTCCACCGGATATTTTTGTCAACCCATTTACAATCTGTGCAATCTTTGGGCCAAAGATGTTTTCAATATCTTCAATTGTGTAGTCGGTATCCTCTACAACATCGTGGAGCAGAGCTGAACAAATAGAGGTAGACCCTAATCCAATTTCATTGCAAACAATCTTTGCAACAGCAATAGGGTGCATAATATATGGCTCACCAGACTGACGCTTAATCCCTTTGTGAGCCTGATTGGCAAAATTAAACGCCTTCGTGATTATTTCAACACGTTTCCGATGTCTGGTTCCGAGATAATCATTTAAGAGTTCCTGGAACCCTTTTTCAATCATCTCTTCATCGGTCATTTGTTCTTTCTTGTCTATATCCATTGTTTATTCCTCTCTTTTGTGGTCAATGCAAAAATAAACAAAAATCCCTATCCGACAAGCAATTTTAATAAATGTATTATTTATTTTATCGACGTGATCTGCTCCTCTTTTTAGATGAACCCTTTTTCTTGTGGGTTTTGCTTTTTTTCTTTTCTCGGGAAACACTGGATTTATGCTTTGAATGTAACTTGCTCTTTTTTGATTTATGATAAGCAGATGTCTTATGGTGACGGGAAGTTACTACAGGCTTTTCTATCACTTCTTTTTGGGGAACCTCTACCGTTGTTCTGTTGCTAAAGAATACATCAGTATGATAGTTATAAACAGAATCTTTGCTGTCAATGAATGTGTTTATATAATTGCGAGGTAATCTGAGAGTGCAGGTTTCTGTGTTACCAGGTATAATATCTATTTTGTACTGAGGGTTAAGGCTTCTCAGCTGGTCCATTTTAATACCGCAAACTTCTGTTATTTGTTCGAAATGAAGGTTTTTATTAACCAATACTGTATCAGTGTTATCTGAAATTTCAGCTTCCATCGGACAGATATTGTGATCGCAATAATATGTCATTACATAATTTGCAGCAATAAAGGCAGGAACATATCCTCTGGTTTCTTGTGGTAAGTAATTATATATGGCCCAGTAATCTCTTGCTCCGTTTGCACGGCGAATTGCTTTGTTGATGTTATTAGCTCCGCAATTATAGGCAGCAATAACAAGGTTCCAATCTTTGTAGATTGTATATAAGTCTCTCAAGTATCTGGCTGCTGCCCAGGTAGATTTAATAGGATCTCTACGCTCATCAATGATACTGTTTGTTTCCAGTCCATAGATTTTCCCTGTTCCTAACATGAATTGCCAAAGTCCTGCAGCACCAACAGATGAAGTAGCTTTGGGATTAAGTGCTGATTCAATTATAGGAAGGTATTTTAATTCTTGTGGAATATTATAGGCATCAAGTGCTTGCTCAAAGATTGGCATATAAAAGTTTGATGCTCCAAGCATGAAAGAAACCTGTTTGCGTAGTTTGCCTGAATATAATTCAATGAATTTTCTTACAACATCGTTGTATGTTAATTCCATTACAGCAGGAATGCGAGATAACCTACCTATATACACAGAATCAGTGAATGACGGATTTTCATCTTTCATTGAGCAATCGCTACTTAATGAAAGAGAGTTTTTGGAATGCCATTCATTTAGCAAACTGTCAACATCATATGTCATGCTTTGAGGTAAGCCGATTGTTTCTTCGTGAACAGTTCCATTTTTATTGACTGTCACATTAACACTCTGTGCGTTTACCAATGAAACACTAAAGAGTAGGATAGGAAGGATAAAAAACAATTTCTTCATGTACTTTTTTAGAATTTAATACTGCATTGAATGCCGAGTGCATTCTTTGACGAGTGATTATCGTTTATTACAGCCGGATTAATCTGTAAACCGATGTCCGGTGAAATATCAAAGTTGGATAATTCCGCATCTACATAGGCATCTATAATAGAGACTAAATATACGCCAATAAAGGAAAATATACTTAGGTCACGGTATCTTCTATAGGAATCTTTCTTGTTTTTAAAGACAGTTGTAAGCCACGTTTTATTTGTTTCAACATCATAGCCCGGAGTAAGAAAGTTCAAGTAACTAGTTGTTTTGCTATTGTTATCCACCAAATCCATATAGGCTTGAGAATAATCTTTATAGTACTTATTATTAAAGCTTAGAGCATAAGTACATGCAATAAGTCCACCATAAATAATGGGTAACTTCCAGTACTTTCGGTTATAAATTTGTCCTCCACCTGGAAAGACAGTTGCCAGCCAGGTTGCCCTCCCTGAATTAGGAATAAATACAGGCTTTTGTCTAGAAAGAGAATCTGTTAGCATAGCCGATTGATCTACTTTTAAAGGAGATCCAATCTCTTTCATATTTTTTTTGTTCACCTTCTCAAGGCTGTCAGCTGTTGACATCTTCTGTTGAGGGGTGCTTGAGTCTATACGATGTTTCCTTGCTTGCGGAACATTAATAGTGCTATCCGCCTTGGATGTAATCTGTTGAGCATACAGATCAATCCCTGTTGCCTGAATAGAACAGAACAACAGAGCGAAAAGTATACGATATGTAAATTTATTAACTATCAATGCGTTATTTATTCTTTATACTATCAAAGATTTCCATGATTCTTTCAAGGTCCTCTTCATTATTAAACGGTATACTAATTTTCCCTTTTCCTTTAGCAGTACAGGAAAGCTGCACCTTCGCATTGAAGAATCCGGAAAGATGCTTTTTCAGGATATTAAATTCTTCGGGCAACTTATTTCCTTTTGTAGCCAAAGTCTTTTTCCCGCTTTTTATTGTTTCACCTTCGTTTAATGCTTTAACAATCTCTTCAACTTTACGAACGGAGTAAGAGTGCTGAAGTATTTCTTCATAAACCTTCACTTGCAACTTAGGGTCGTTCAATGTAATTAAAGCACGGGCGTGGCCCATGTCGATTGTTTTATTTTGCAAAGCCACCTGTATCTGAGCCGGAAGTTTTAGCAGACGAAGGTAATTGGCAATAGTTGTTCGCTTTTTACCCACACGCTCGCTGAGTCTTTCCTGAGTCAGGTCATATTGTTCTATCAAGTGCTGATAGGCCAGTGCTATTTCAAGAGAATTCAGATCTTCCCGCTGAATATTCTCAATCAAAGCCATTTCCATCACGTTCTCATCATCTGCCGTGCGTATATAAGCCGTGATTGTTGAGAGTCCTGCTAATTGAGTAGCGCGGTAACGGCGTTCTCCGGCAATAATCTGATAAGAATCCTCTGATATTTTTCTCAGTGTTATAGGCTGAATAATACCAATTTCTTTAATTGAGTCAGCCAATTCTTCAAGAGCTGTCTGGTCAAATTCACGGCGTGGCTGAGAAGGGTTGACTGATATTTTGGATAATTCTATTTCATTGATGGAAGATGAGCCCTCGGTCTTCACTTCATCCATTGCGATCAGGGCGTCTAATCCTCTACCTAAAGTAAATTTTTTGTGTACTGCCATGTCTTATCTTACTTACTGTTTCGTTTAATAATTTCCTGTGCCAATGATAAGTGGTTCTTTGAACCTGTAGAATCGGCATCGTAAAGGATTACCGGAAGTCCATGACTAGGAGCTTCGCTGAGTTTTACGTTACGTTGTACAACGGTTTTGAATACCAACTCCTGAAAGTGTTTTTTTACTTCATCATAAATCTGATTGGCTAGTCGCAAACGGGAGTCAAACATGGTAAGCAGGAATCCTTCTATTTCCAGCATAGGATTAAGCTTGGACTTTATTATTTTTATTGTATTAAGCAACTTACTGATTCCTTCCAATGCGAAATATTCACACTGTACAGGGATGATAACTGAATCTGCAGCGGTTAGTGCATTAACTGTAATAAGCCCAAGTGAAGGTGAGCAATCAATGAGAATATAATCATATTCAGCTTTCATTGGCTCCAGAATTTTCTTCAACACTTTCTCGCGGTCAGGGAGATTAAGCATTTCAATTTCCGCGCCCACTAAATCAATATGTGACGGTATTACATCAAGTCCTTCAATGTCTGTCGTGTATATTGCTTCCTTTGTGTCTTCGTTGTTTATAATGCATTCGTAAATACTGCATTCCACTTCTTTAAGATCTACCCCTAGGCCAGAGGAAGCATTAGCTTGAGGGTCGGCATCAACAACAAGAACCTTCTTTTCCAGCGTCGCAAGAGACGCGGCAAGATTGATGGTTGTCGTTGTTTTTCCGACTCCACCTTTTTGATTGGCTAAAGCGATAATTTTTCCCATACTACATTTAATTTGTTGAGGCGAAATAAGTAATAAAAACTAAGAGCGCCTACTAAAAATGGAAAACAATGCAAAATCTGTTGATAAGTTACCCGTTTTGTTAATAACTATAAGACAATGTATCTTTCTGATATCAAAAGATATCTGATATTCCAGCTTGCAAATATATACATTTCTATCTAATAAACTTTCATTTTTTAAACCGGCTTGCATAACATTAAGATTTGTAAACTACTGAGAGGCTGGCGAAAGGAGTAAATCTTGTTCTAATCAGGTATTTGATATTCTGTACAAAAATCGCACTCCTTTGTACAGAACATAATATTCTTCTGTACAAAAGAATACAATCTTTTGTACAAGGCTATGGAAATAATATTTGAATAATCAGAAAAATATCCAAGAATGCTTTTATTATCATTCTTTTGTTTATCCCTCATTTTTTCTCTATTTTTGTGCAAAAGAAATTGATAAAAGAAAGTTTGACAGATGGAAAATATAAAACCTCTGATACTCGTCTCAAATGATGATGGGTTTATGGCAAAAGGAATCAACGAATTAATTAAATATATTCGCCCGCTTGGAGAAATTGTTGTGATGGCTCCAGATTCAGCACGTTCGGGAATGGCTTGTGCTATTACCGCAGATCGCCCGGTGAAATATACTTTAGTAAGAAAAGAACCCGGACTTTCTGTATATAAATGTTCAGGAACTCCGGCCGACTGTATAAAACTGGCCAAGTTTGCCATTTTAGATCGTAAGCCAGATTTGGTGATTGGTGGAATTAACCATGGAGATAATGCGGCGGTCAACGTTCATTATTCCGGCACAATGGGAGTTGCAATAGAAGGTTGTCTTAGTGGAGTGCCTTCAATTGGTTTCTCTATCTGTGATCATCATCAGGATGCTGATTTTGAACCTACGGCTGATATTATTCGTAAAATAACTCAAAAGGTTATTGAAAATGGATTGCCGAAAGGCATTTGCCTGAATGTGAATTTCCCTGTATGTCCGGAAATAAGAGGTGTGAGAATTTGTCGACAAACGGTGGGGCAGTGGACACATGAATGGGCGCGCAGAGATCATCCCAACGGAGGTGAATACTTTTGGCTAACTGGCGATTTTGAAAACCATGAGCCAGATGAAGAGGATACTGACAACTGGGCACTCAATAACGGTTATGCGGCAATTACTCCCACGAAGGTTGATGTAACAGCTTATGAGATTATTGATGAATTAAAGGGCTGGGACTTATAATAGTAAAATGAAATATTATTTAATCGTTGGGGAAGCTTCGGGAGATCTTCATGCATCTAATTTGATGCGGGCACTGAAGAAAGAAGATCAGGAAGCCGACTTCCGTTTCTTTGGAGGTGATCTGATGTCAGCTCAGGGTGGTACCCGAGTAAAACATTATAAGGAATTGGCTTACATGGGATTTATTCCCGTATTACTGCACTTGCGTACAATTTTTGCCAATATGAAACGGTGTAAGGAAGACATTGTTTCTTATGCACCCGACGTGGTAATATTGGTTGATTATCCGGGATTCAATCTTTCTATTGCTAAGTTTGTGAAAACAGAAACGAAGATTCCGGTTTATTACTATATTTCTCCTAAAATCTGGGCGTGGAAAGAGTATCGGATCAAAAATATTAAGCGATATGTGGATGAATTATTCTCTATTCTTCCTTTTGAAGTAGAGTTTTTCCGCGGTCATCAATACCCAATACATTATGTTGGAAATCCTACTGTTGATGCAGTTGAGACTTTCCGCATGAATCATCCGGAAGATTTTACAGCTTTTGCAAATGAGAATGATTTGTCACAGCAACCAATTATTGCACTTTTAGCCGGAAGTCGCAAACAGGAAATAAAAGATAATCTTCCTGATATGTTGAAAGCTGCATCAAAGTTTCCTGATTATCAGTTGGTGCTGGCAGGAGCTCCTGGTATCTCTCCCGAATACTATGAAAAATATATTCAGGATGCAAAGGTGAAAATTATTTTTAGTCAGACTTATCGTTTGCTTCAACAGTCATCTGCAGCCTTGGTTACTTCGGGAACTGCAACTTTGGAAACAGCTCTTTTCCGTGTTCCTCAGGTTGTTTGCTACCACACCCCTATAGGAAAGGTTATTGCTTTTCTGAAAAAAAGAATTTTGAAGGTGAAATTTGTCTCGCTTGTCAACCTTGTTGCCGGAAAAGAAGTTGTGCGTGAACTGGTGGCTGATACCATGACATTGAGAAATATAGAGACCGAATTGGAAGCTATTCTATATAATAAGGTTAAGCGTCAGCAAATGCTTGATGATTATGATCGCATGATTCAGATTCTAGGTCGGGCAGGCGCTTCAGAAAAAGCAGCTAAAGAAATGGCTGGTTTACTTAGAATAGATAAAAAATAGGATTTACTGTCTTGCTATTCAGGATATTAAAAACTTTTTAAGCATTATTTAAAAGGTGTAATGCAGTAAAATGATTGCGCCTTTGTTTATGTAATAGATAAATAAATAAAGCGCTATGAAAAAGTTTAATTTGTATCTATTATTATTGGTGTTGGCATTTACTCCAGTACTTCAGTCTTGTCTTGATGATAATGATGGTTATTCGCTGGGCAACTATACTGTTGCACTGGCTACAGTGAAAACTGATGCAGGAAATTCTGTTTATTTTGTTTTGGATAACGGTGAAACACTATGGCCTGCTGCTTCTTTTGTATCATATAACGGGTTAGAGAATGGAACGCGAATCATTGGTAATTTTACATTTTTAAGTGATGCTCAGAATGGTTTTGATCATTATGTCCGCTTGAATGATTACTCAAAAGTACTCACTAAGAATATCATCAATCTGACCGAGGCTAACAAAGATAGCATTGGAGATGACCCCGTGAGAGTTACTGATTTATGGAGAAGTGGTAATTACATAAATGTAGAATTTGATATGAATTTGCCCAGTGCGCAAAAACATCGGGTAAACCTTGTAAGAAATACAATGAAAGAGTATCCGGATGATGGTTATACCTACTATGAATTTCGTTATAATGACATGAACGATATAACAGATTACATAGGACACAGCCTTGTTTCCTTTTGGTTGGGAGATTTAGAATTGATGAATATGACTCCGGATTTCAAAGGTTGGAAGATCAGAATTAATTCTGCAGTGAATGGCGAGAAGATTATAGTCATTGATTACAAGACAAAACAACAAAGAGCAGTATCTGTAGAGTCAATAACGAATGACACCGGTGGAAATATGAATTAAAAAGCTGATGGACGAAATGCAATATCGTTTATCTTATAAATAGAAAAAGGAAGTCGCAATCGACTTCCTTTTTCTATTTAAATAGTATATTATTTAAAATAATGTAATCACATAAAGATAAATAACCGCTGCAGGAATAGCAATCAGTGCACTGTCGAATCGATCAAGTATCCCACCATGCCCTGGTAAAAGATTCCCAGAGTCCTTAATCTTCATATGCCTCTTAATCAGTGATTCCACTAAATCTCCCCATGTGCCGAATACAGCAACTGTAAGTCCAAGACCTGCCCATTCAAGTGCAGGCATAAATGGGTAAAATGAGCCAAATACAAAACCTATGGCTATAGTGAGTAAGCCTCCTCCAATAGACCCTTCCCAGGATTTCTTAGGAGAAATTCTTTCGAATAAGCGATGCTTGCCAAATAGAGTGCCAAAGCAATAAGCGCCAGTGTCATTCAACCAGATAAATATAAAAATGGATAATGGAATCGCATAATTATATGTAACACCTCCGGTTTTATTTGCCTGATATGCCAAGACATTTAGTAAGGCAAATGGCAAAGCAACATAAAGCTGACTCAGCATAGAGTAAGCCAGATTGTTTACTGGATTTTCTTTCTGCAGATAAAGTTCACTAATAAGAAGATAAATTATTAAAAAAAGATAAGGGATAAAAATCTGTGAACCGGCCAGCTCCAAACAGAATCCTAGAAAAGCAAAAAAGAGGTATACACCTCCCAAAACATTAATAAGTGTGTTTGTGCTTACCCCTTCATTTTGATTAACAAGCTGGCAGAACTCACGCACAGCAAGTGCTGAAACAAGAGCAAACAAAATAGAGAAAGTCAAGGGGCCAAATATTATACAGCACACGAGCAAAGCTACTATCAATGCTCCTGTGACTGTACGTAGGATAAAGTTATTTTTAATCATTACTAGCTTATTTCGTAGTGTTTTCCTCTTCTACACTGTTTTCAGGAAGATCTACTTCGTTTTTAGATAAACTTGGATTAGTTTCAGGGTTACTTTCTACTGATGGAGCAGTTTCTTTACCCTCTTCAGCATCCTTTTCAGTAGGTTTGTTTGCTGCCATGATTTCTACTGAACGGGAAGCCCATTGACGTTTTCCAAAGATACGTTCCACATCCTCAGCAAAGATTACTTCTTTTTCAATCAATAAATTAGCTAGGGTATTATGTTCTAATTTATGTTCGGAAAGAATTTTCTTAGCTCTGTCATATTGATCGTTGATAAAGCGATTAGCTTCCTCATCAATCAGTTCAGCAGTCTTTTCGCTATATGGCCTATTGAAAGAATATTCTTCGTTATTATAGTAACATAAATTAGGTAATTTATCACTCATTCCAAGATAAGAAATCATGCCGTATGCTTGTTTAGTTACACGCTCCAGGTCATTCATTGCTCCGGTAGAAATTTTACCTACAAATAAATCTTCTGCAGCGCGACCTCCAAGAGTAGCACACATTTCGTCAAACATTTGTTCCTTGGTGGTAATTTGTCTCTCTTCAGGCAAATACCAGGCAGCGCCTAATGCTCGTCCGCGAGGAACAATTGTTACCTTAATTAATGGGTTGGCATGTTCCAATAACCATGAAAGACTTGCGTGTCCGGCTTCGTGAAGTGCGATAGTCTTGCGCTCTTCCAGAGTCATAATTTTGCTCTTTTTTTCCAATCCACCAATAATTCTGTCAACGGCATCAAGGAAGTCTTGCTTTCCGACAAATGTTTTTCCATGGCGAGCGGCAATCAATGCAGCTTCATTACACACATTTGCAATATCAGCTCCTGAGAAGCCTGGAGTCTGGCGGGAAAGAAGGTCTACGTCGACAGTTTCGTCTATTTTTATGGGACGTAAATGCACTCCGAAAATTTCTTTTCTTTCGTTCAGATCTGGCAGGTCAACATGGATCTGACGGTCGAAACGTCCAGCACGAAGCAGTGCTTTGTCAAGGATATCCGCACGGTTTGTTGCAGCCAGAATAATGATTCCACTGTTTGTGCCAAATCCATCCATCTCTGTAAGTAACTGATTCAGTGTATTCTCGCGCTCGTCGTTACCACCCATACTTGGATTCTTTCCACGTGCACGTCCCACTGCATCAATTTCGTCAATAAAGATAATACAAGGCGATTTTTCTTTTGCCTGTTTAAAGAGGTCTCTTACGCGTGAAGCACCAACTCCCACAAACATTTCAACAAAGTCGGAACCTGATAAAGAGAAGAAAGGTACGTCTGCCTCACCAGCTACAGCTTTCGCAAGCAAAGTTTTACCTGTTCCCGGAGGGCCTACAAGTAATGCTCCTTTAGGGATTTTTCCACCCAGATCAGTATACTTCTGTGGATTTCTCAGGAATTCAACAATCTCTTCTACTTCTTGTTTTGCTTCCGCCAATCCGGCTACATCTTTAAAGGTTACTTTAACCGAACCCCCTTTTTCAAAAAGCTGTGCTTTAGATTTTCCAACGCTGAATACGTTTGAACCTGATCCGCCACCGCTACCCATCTTGCGCATGAAGAAGAGCCATACTCCGATAAGCAAAACAAATGGGAGTATATTTAGTAAAAAAGCACTGATATAATCTCTCTTTTCTTCGTATTGTTCAGTTCCTTGGAATCGTGCCTCATCGCGCTCTTTTTCCAGAAAACGGCTTAGTGATTCATTCGAAGGAACCCTTGTAGTCACCATTGGAGACTTGCCTACCTTTGAAGCATCCTGTTTGAATACCTCGCTGATATGCTCTGGCTTTACATATAGTTCTACCGTGTTATCATTATAGGCTACTACTTTAGTAGCGTATCCGTTACGAACATACTGTTGAAACTCATTATAGCTGATCTGTTTTGTCAAAGACCCTCCCTCGCTTGAGAGATAGAGTCCGATTAACATTATTGCAATAATAGCGTACATCCAGTTCAGACTGAATTTCGGTACATTCATTTTATTATTCGTTTTTTTGTTGTTACTCATTCTATTCTTAAATTAGTCTAGGTCTGGTATCGTTGTTAACTTAGCGTCTGCCCAAAGATGTTCGAGATTATAATATTCTCTTATTTCGGGTAAGAAGATATGGACTATAACATCACTGTAATCCATTGCAACCCATTCAGCATTAATCAATCCATCTGTAGTTATCGGTCTTTCTTCTGTGTTCTTTTTCACATAATCTCTGACCTCATCAGTAATAGCACTTACATGACTAGGTGAATTTCCTTGGCATATAACAAAGTAGTTACATATTGTATCACCAATTTTGGTCAAATCTGCCACAACTATTTTATATCCTTTTTTCTCCTGAATTCCTTCTACTATTTTTTGTACAAGTTCTTGTGTTTCGTTCATTTAATTTCTATGAAAAGATTAATAATGACCTGTTTTAGCCTATCTGTAAAACAATAATTTACAAATATACGTCGATTTATTGTATCGGCGAAAGAAAAGTGAAAATCTCTCATGTTTTTTGGATTTTTTAGAAAAATATTCGATGTATTTTCACTTATCTCTGAAATTTTAAACAAAAAAAGAGGGCAAAGTGTTTTGCTTTTCTCAAAAAAAGGCTATCTTTGCACCGCATTTAAGAATTGGGCTATGGTGTAATGGTAACACATCAGTTTCTGGATCTGAGATTTAAGGTTCGAATCCTTATAGCCCAACAAAAAAAGAGCGATAGTAATTATTTAATTATTATCGCTCTTTTTTTTATTATATTTTTTGCGATTTAGTTCAGGATGTCGCTTTCAACTACAAAGGTATAAATGAGAAGAAAACTTTAGATTGTATTAGAAAAAAGTGCAGCTCAACTTAAATATTGAACTGCACTTTTAATTTTATCCTATCTGTAACCGATACTTATTCAACATGCAACCTCTTTTCTTTTGAAAATCATACCGCAATGGTTTTCCTGTAAAGCGATTCTATGATGCCGCAAACCTGTGAATCTTCCATTATACCTGTGTCGCAGGTCATGTGATAGTTACGCGTATCTCCCCAATGCTTTCCGGTGAAATGATAGTAGTGCGTTTCACGCGCCTTGTTGATGCGGTCAATCTCGCCAGCAGCCGTATCACGGTGAATGCCGTATTCATTGACGGCACGTTCTATCTTATGCGGCATATCGGCATGCAGGAACACATGAATGCTATTCGGAATGTCGCGTAGAATATAGTCAGCGCAACGGCCTACAATGACACAATGGCCTTCAGAAGCCAGACGACGAATTACCCTACTTTGGGCTACAAACAGGGCATCGTCGGGCGAAAGACTTTTCTCAATCGGAGCTTCATAGTCCTGCATAATCATCTGATAAAGCAGGCTGTTGGACATGTGCTGTTCCTTCTTACTTACGAATTGTTCGCTGAAACCACTTTCCTGAGCAACTAGCTTAATCAAGTCCTTATCATAAAACTTAATTCCCAAATCTTCGGCTATCTGTTTACCGATAAGATGACCTCCGCTTCCATATTCGCGTGAGATGGTAATAATTGTCGGTACATGTCGGGAAACAAAAGGAACGGTTGTTTCGACAGGCTGTTCCCGACATTCCCAGCATCAGCATTTGTCCAGCAATGAGAATCATATTCAGAATGAAAATATAGGTTCCCATAGAAAGTGGAGTGTTTAAGCTTAACACGTAGGGAATACTTGATATGGGAGAAGTTCCCAGGTAGGAATGAGTAATCACACTTACTCCCAAGGCGCTTACAAATAGGGCGACTGTGAAAACCAGATATCGCCGGAACAATTCTTTTTTTTTCATCATTTTCCGGTATTTTCCTTGAACCAACTGACCACCTTATCTATTATAGGTTTCTGAACCCAATAGATGTCGCCATGGTCGGCACCTTCAACAACTACATAATCTACCATATCACCTTTTTCGCTCAAAGCCTTTTTTAGCATATTGGTCCTGTTTTTTATTTCGTTATTCAAAAGAAAGCTTGCCGCTTATCATATCTTCTATCATTCCTTCATACGGAACTTCCGAAATCACTTTCTCATTGTTTCTTCCTTCATTCTTTGCAAATATGATATTACCGAACTCGGGGACTACATACTTAGGATATGTTTCATATTTCAGACGGCTCTCTTCCATCAACGGGATAAAATCATTCTGGAAGCATACGGTGATTTCCGAATGTTCATGTACCCATTTCGGGAAAAAGATTACGCCATGCAGTTTGTTTTCTGCTGGCATGAAGGCTAGGCTGACATCTGTTCCGGTTGGTTCGGTCCATGAAATTTTATATACGCCTTTCGTTAGCTTTACCAAATCTACTTTCTGGTCTTTCACCCATCTTCCTCCTACCATACCGCTGTGGATACGATAGTCTATAGTATTCTCATTTTTCACATAAAGTTCATACTTCCATCCGTTAGCATACGTGTAAATGAAATGGGAACCAATAAATTTATCCATATCTTTTCTCTTTTAAATTAAACGTTGCAAAGATAAATCGCTATATTTAGACTGAATTCTCATATTGAGCAATAAACTTATCATTTTACGCCAAATGAAAACAGAGCAACAGGAATACATCGCCTCTATCGACCAGGCATCTGACAAGGAGATTTTCATAAAAAAGACGGGTTGGGAAGAAATCAGTTTGCCCGAACATTCACATAACAGGCATCAGATTATTTATACACTTTCAGGAACTTTACACATACACACGGGAACAACGAACTATTTTGTTCCCGAACAGCATATTGCATGGATTCCTGAAGGCATGGAACATGAATTATCCAGTAATAACTGCCAGATTTCATTGATTATCTTTTACTGCGCTTTGAATTTGTCAAAAAAAGGAATTGTTGGACAGAAATTCTCTATTTACAATACGAATGCTGTTATACTGGAGAATCTGCGATTTGTTTCTTCTGAGGAAGGGCCAATAAAGAAGACTGAGCATCCCGATTTATACAACTTCGCTATTAGTTTTTTCAAACTGTTGCCCTTTATGAATCGGGGTTCCGAGATTCCGTTACAAACGCTAGTTATTCCTGATGATATTCGTTTGCGCCCTATGCTACACTATATCATTGAGCATGCGCAAGAAGACCTGACCATTGAACATGTTGCCCGGCAGTTCGGATTTTCGGTACGTAATCTCAGCCGTTTGCTTCAGGGCTCCGGTATACGGTTTACCAATTACCTCAATTATCAGCGCATCACGCGAGCTATTGAGTTGTTTGCCGACGGAGACAAGACCATGCAGCAGATAGCTTACGAAGTTGGGTTTAGTACCCCTAATAATTTCAACCGCGTATTCAAACAGATGATGGGCGTAAATCCGAGTGTATTTTGTAAGAAGAAGTAGATGCAAACAGTTTAGTCCGGCATAAACTTAAACAAAGTTTTTTCTTTGAGATACAAAAATGTGATTGAGGAATAATTAACAAAACCGATAGAGTATAAGAGGCAATACTTTTATGTCAAAGCAATCCCACGAAGGCAGCCGCATGAAACGGAGTGAACAGAGTATCAAAAGTTTGTGCCCGAAAGTTACTGTATGAAAGAACTACCTATTCGTTACGGTAATGTACAAAACACGGATAAAAGGATATAGAAATACCATTAAGTGTAGATGATAAGTCTTTATTTTGTAAATAAAAAAGCCTCAATTAAGAGGCTCTTTTTATATAATATATTGGTTCTATCTGCTTATTGTTTTGCAGACTCATCAATAACTTTAATTTTTTCCAGAGTAAGTTCCAGATCAGCTTTTAGCTTTTCAACTTTTCTGTTTAGCTCAGTAACCAAACTATTTCCTTTTTTCGATGAGGAAGAGAGGAATCCAAGGTTATTTTCGTATGTTTTTATCTCGCTCTTCATTGCTTCATAAGCACGAACAAGTTTTTCGCGTTCACGATAAAGTGTTTGCATTCCACCTTTTTCGCCTTGACCACTAACACTACTGATATTAGATCTGAAATTATTCAGTTTTCTATTGGCTGCATTTACATTAAGGCGATCAAACAGCTTATCAACTAATTCATGGAACTGCTTGTAAAGTTTGTCTTTTTCCTTGAACGGCACATGACCAATGGTGTTCCATTCTTTAATAGTTTCACGAACCAGATTGCTGGCTTCATTAGCTTCCATGTTTTCGTCAATAGCATTCAATTTCTCAATGAGTGCTTTCTTTTTCTGCATGTTTTCAACTTCCACAGAGCGAAGTGAAGAAGTTGCTTTGTTTTTCTGATCGAAGAAGAAATCACAAGCATCGATAAAACGTTTCCATATTTGGTCAGAATACTTCTTGGACACAGGGCCAATAGTTTTCCATTCTTTCTGAAGCTTAGTCAGAGCATCTGAAGTCTCTTTCCAGTCAGTGCTATCTTTAAGTGCTTCCACTTGTTCGCAAAGCGCCTTTTTCTTTTCCAGATTCTCATTCATTCCTTCCTTAATACTCTTAAAGAATTCTCCTTTTTTCTTGAAGAATTCATCGCAAGCAGCACGGAATCGTTCGAAAATCTTGATGTTCATTTTTTGTGGAGCGAAACCAATTGTTTTCCATTTAGTCTGGAGTGCAATAATTTCCTGAGTTTTGCTTTCCCATGCAGTAAAGGAGTTCAATTCTCCATATTCTGTAGATTCAACAATTTCGCAAATAACAGTTTTCTCATCCAGATTTCGTTGTTCTACTTCTTTTAAGGACTCAAAATGCTGTTGGTGACGGCGATTAACTTCAGTAGATGCTGTTTTGAAACGCGCCCATATTTCATCGCGAAGTTCTTTTGCTACGGGACCGGTATCACGGAATTCCTGATGTAGCTTTTGCAATTGATGAAATGCGGAGACTACGTCCGGTTCATTTGCCAATCTTTCTGCAGCTTCGCAAAGTTTTGATTTAATTTCAAGGTTCTTCTTGAAATCGTAATCTCTGAATTCATTGTTTATTTTAATTATATCGTAGAACTTCTCTACATAAACCTGATAATTCTTCCATAATTCATTCACTTTAGCTTGAGGAACCAGCTTTATCTCGTTCCATTCCTGCTGAAGTTTCTTGAAGTCATTATAAGCTTTATTTACATCTTCAGGATAATTGACCAGCTCTTTAAGCTTTTCAATGATACCGAGCTTTGATAGTAGGTTTTCTTCTTTTTGCTTTTCAAGTTCTGCATTAAACGCACTTCTTTTTTCTTTGATAGTGGCCATTATAGACTTAAACTCATTTTCATAAGTGTCCGTTACCGGAACAAATGAATCTTCGTTTCCACCTTCTTCTACAAATTTTTTCTTTGCAGCGTCTTGTTCTATTTTATGGATTTTGTAGAAAGTCTGCTTAAGGGAGTCTAGCTCTTGCTTATGAGCATTTTCCGTATCTTCGGTAATCTCTTTAAGCCTGTCAATTACTTCCTGTTTTGACTGCAGTGCAGTCGATGTGTTTACTTCGGTAGTTTCCTCTGGAGTTTCTTCAGCTTTCACTTCTGAAACCTCGGGAACATTCTTGTCTTCTTCTAATTTCCCTTCTTCCTGAGGTAGATTAGTGTCTTGAGTGTCCATCATTTATTCAATCGTTTTTAGGTATAGGATTTAGTCCCTTCATTACATTAGTTCACAAATTAATAAAATAATTTCTTTATTTTCTAATGTTTTGGCATATTTTTTCACCTTTGCCCTCTTATTAGTTGAATTTAGGATGAATTTATGATAAAAGAACTGTAATACTTACGCAAAGCATCATGTCTCCAAATAATTCTCATTATCTGGAAAATGACGGCAAAAGCATGTTTTTATGGTAATGTTTATTTTTCTTATTCAGTAATCTTTTCTTGTTGCTCAGCCAATGCTTTCTCAACGTTATTTGTCAGATTAATAAATTCGGCCACAGAAAGTTGTTCGGGACGTTTGTTGAATAATATATCTTCGCAAAGAGGGCAATCTTTCCCTAGTATTGGTTTGATGGAATTTCTTAAAGTCTTTCTGCGCTGATTAAAAGTAGTTTTTACCACCAGTTTGAAAAGCTTCTCATTACAACCAAGTTCCTTCGTTTCATTGCGTGTCATTCTTATTACGGCACTTTTTACTTTAGGAGGTGGGTTGAATACCGTTTCACTTACTGTGAATAGATATTCCACATGATACCATGCCTGAATAAGTACACTCAGAATACCGTATGTTTTACTTCCGGGACCGGCAGCGATTCTTTCGGCAACCTCTTTCTGAATCATACCTGTGCAACAGGGAATAAGATCCTTATTCTCTAGCATTTTGAAGAATATCTGACTTGATATGTTGTATGGGTAGTTACCCGTCAGCACGAACTGATTTCCCCCGAATACTCTATCAAGATTCATTTTCAGAAAATCATCTTCAATAATATGATCTTCCAGTGACGGATAAGCCTCACGAAGATATGCTACAGATTCAAAGTCTACTTCTACAACCTTAACAGGCCTTTCCTTTTTTACCAGAAATTGAGTGAGAACACCCATACCTGGCCCCACCTCTAATACCGGAAGTTCAGGCACGGCATCTACCGTATCTGCAATATCTTGTGCTATCTTCAGGTCCTTCAGGAAATGTTGTCCGAGGAATTTCTTTGGTTTTACTGCTCTCATTCTGTTAATTTAATTGTTTATTCGTTCGCTCTTTACAGATAACCTATTATCTTTGCAGCTTGCAAAGGTATTAATAATAATCCATTTATTTATAATTTTGGGAACACCTCCGTTTAAAAAGATAATAAAAAAGACATTTCAAATAGCTTTACCGCTCATCTTAGGCGGTTTTATATTAATTTGGGTCTATCGGGACTTTGACTTTTCTAAAGTGGGTCATGTCCTTTTTCATGAGATGAACTATTGGTGGATGTTAGTTTCACTTGTGTTTGGTGTGTTCAGTCACGTTTTCCGTGGATGGAGGTGGAAGCAAACCTTGGAACCGCTTGATGCTTATCCTAAATCCAGCAATTGTGTGAACGCTATATTCATTTCTTATGCGGCAAATTTAGTGTTGCCCCGTGTAGGTGAAGTTTCCAGATGCACAATACTTTCCAAGTATGACGGGGTGTCTTTCTCCAAATCTTTGGGCACGGTTGTTACCGAACGAATTATTGATTCAATAATGGTGGTGGCTATTACAGGAACAACTTTAGTCCTTCAGCTGGGTATATTTAAAAGTTTCTTTGCCAAGACCGGAACCAATCTTGATTCTATAGGGCAGATATTCCTTTCACCGGAGTTCTACATTATCACATTGTGTGTAATTGGTGTATGTATATTGCTTTATAAGCTCATGCGATTACTTTCATTCTTTGAAAAAGTAAAAGGAATTGTACTGAATGTTTGGGAAGGCATATTAACGCTGAAGCATGTTAAAAATATGCCTCTTTTTATCTTGTATACATTCCTTATTTGGTTCTGTTATTTTATGGAATTTTATCTGACATTCTTTTGTTTCGGTTTCTCTTCGAACTTAAGTTTTATGGCTGGATTGGTAATGTTTGCAGCGGGAAGTGTGGCAGTAGTTGTTCCAACGCCTAATGGTGCCGGACCGTGGCACTTTGCGATAATTTCCATGATGGTGCTTTACGGAGTTAATGTAACCGATGCGGGAATATTTGCCTTAATTAAACATGGAATACAAACATTATTACTAATTTTGCTAGGTATATATGGGTTAGTAGCCCTGCCTTTTACAAATAAAAATTAAAGTGTATGAAAACAATTCAATCATTGGCTCCCGAAGCAGTATGGAAGCATTTCTACTCATTAACCAGAATTCCACGTCCTTCTGGCTTTATGAAACCTGTAACCGAGTTTTTGTTAAACTTCGGAAAGAGTTTAAATCTGGAATCATTTACTGATGAGATTGGTAATGTCATTATAAGAAAGCCGGCTACCCCGGGAATGGAAAATCGTAAGGGAGTTATCCTTCAGGCACACATGGATATGGTTCCTCAGAAGAATAACGACACAGCTCATGACTTTGAGAAAGATCCTATTGAAACCTATATTGATGGCGATTGGGTGAAAGCAAAAGGTACTACACTTGGTGCTGATGACGGAATGGGTGTTGCAGCAATAATGGCTGTTCTTGAGGATAAGACCTTGAAACATGGTCCGCTGGAAGCATTGATTACTGTTGACGAAGAGACTGGTATGTATGGCGCTTTTGCTTTGAAGAAAGAGAGTATTCAAGGAGAGATCCTTTTGAATCTGGATTCTGAAGACGAAGGTGAACTTTACATTGGTTGTGCCGGTGGTGAAGATGTTACTGCAACTTTCCAGTATAAAGAGGTACCTGCAGAAGATGGCGACATTGCTGTAAAAGTGACCTTGAAAGGGTTGCGCGGCGGACACTCTGGTTTGGAAATCAATCAGGGACGTGCTAATGCAAATAAACTAATGGTTCGTTTCCTTCGCGAGGCGGTTGCCAGTTATGAGGCCAGACTTGCCATCTTTGAAGGTGGAAACATGCGCAATGCTATTCCACGTGAAGCACACGTTATAGTAACAATTCCTTCAGAAAACGAGGAAGAACTGGTAGACTTAGTGCAATACTGCGAAAACATGTTTAATGAAGAGTTTGCAGGAATCGAGGAAAAGATTAGTTTCAAAGCTGAAAAAACAGACTTACCAAAAGGACTTGTTCCTGAAGAAATACAGGATGATATCATCAACTCCATCTTTGCTTGTCAGAATGGTGTATTGAGAAACATCCCTTCTATTCCTGATACAGTAGAAACTTCTTCAAATCTTGCAATTGTTAAGGTTGAAGATGGCGTTGGAGAAGTGAAGATTCTTGCCAGAAGTGCTTCCGATTCTATGAAAGAATACCTTACTACCAGTATTGAATGCTGTTTCAACATGGCAGGAGCCAAGGTAGAAATGTCAGGTGCTTATTCCGGATGGCAGCCAGACGTAAACTCTCCGATACTTCATGCCATGAAAGCTTCCTATAAAGCTCAGTTTGGTGAAGAGCCAGCGGTGAAAGTTATTCATGCCGGACTGGAATGTGGCATCATTGGTGCTAACATCTCCGGATTAGATATGATTTCTTTTGGCCCAACATTGCGTTCTCCTCACTCACCAGACGAACGTGTTTACATTCCTTCAGTGAAGAAATTCTATGAATTCCTTGTTGCAACGCTGGAACAAACACCGGTTAAGGAATAATCTGAGTCAGAAAAAATAAATATGAAGTGCGGGATTGAGTAATCTTTCCCGCACTTTTTTTGTTTGCACCCGGGTGTACATACGCCTTATACCCGGGTGTAGGCTAACTGTAGGTCCGGGTGTATAGGGTTGGTACACCCGGGTATGCAGAAGAATATATCAAAGGGTTAACTAATAAAGAATAGGGAAGATACAATCTTACATTTGACTATAAATAAAACGCTGTCAACCAAAATCAGGACGAGACACTAGTGCTAGACTGCTAGAGTACCGCTAGAGTGTTTTTTTATACTCTAGCACCCGCATAATGCTTGTAATCAATATCTTAATGAACCTCTGCTAGACTGCTAGATTACTTTTAGTAATTTTATATTATATGGAGATGATTTAATAAAATAATTCATTCGGCTGTTAGCTTACCAAAGATTAAACAGAATAAACATTTAAGTTATTATTCGTAAAAAATGGATTAAATCTTTTGTGACCGATGCATGATTTTAAAGTTTAAATCGTTTACTTTGTTGTAATATACTAAAACTAAAAAAAATAGATATGAGAACCAGACTATTAACCCTTTTGGTATTTGTGATGACAGGGGTGTCCTTATTTGCTCAAACGCAGACTTATGAGAAGATGTGGAAGAGCGTTGAGGCTTTTGAGAAGAAAGATCTGCCCCAATCGGTAATAAAGAAAACAAATGAAATCTATCAGAAAGCATTTGCCGAGAAAAACTCTCCGCAAATGTTTAAGGCATATCTTTATAATGCCAATACAAAGCTGAAGATAGATGCAGATAGTTTCTACGTTAACCTGAAGGGGCTGGAAAAATGGGAAGCAGAATCAACAGTTCCCATGGATAGAGCAATTCTTAATTCCATGATAGCCGAGCTTTATGCAGACTATGCTCAGAATAATTCCTGGCAGCTGCGTAATGGCAAACAGTTAACCGGAGAAACTCCCGAAGATATCCGTGAGTGGAGCACCAATCTTTTCATCCAGAAAACCTTTTCCAGTCTGCGTCTTTCGCTGAAAGATCAGAAACTGCTGCAGGAAACTTCTTCATCTGCTTATGAACCAATTGTGACGAATGGTGAAACAAGTAATTATTTTCATCATGATATGCTCCATCTGCTGGCTAAACGTGCGCTTTCTACTCTTTCAACTTTGCAAAACATTTCGAAAGATATTTATCCACAGACCTTGTTGAAAGCAGAAACAGCCTTTGCAAATACTGCATCTTTTATTAAAACTCAGATTCCTGCCGCCAGTGAATATGATGCCGTGGCAGAGAAATGCCGTATATATAAAGAGCTGATAGCTTATTATCAGCTAGTTGAGAATAAAGATGCCGTATTACTGACTGAATTAGAACGGCTGGAGTATACAAAACAGCAGTTTCAGGAAACAAATGCAGATGAGTGGGGAAAGATTCAAAAAATGGAATTAGGTGCTGATCCTTATATTGCTGCACTTAATGACTTAATTGCTCAGGATTCTTCCAATGAAATTTGTGCGGAAGTCTATTTGGGAAAAGCGAATTATGTGCAAACAAGAAACAAATTACCTTTGGCTCTGGAAATCTTGAATGAAGCTATTCAAAAGTATCCTAAATATAAACGGATTAATGCATTAAAAGAAAGCAAGGAACAAATACTAAATCCTTATTTATCAGTAGAATCTCCTCAGATTATTTATCCGGGCGAACAGTTTAATCTCAAAGTTTCCCATAAGAATCTAAACGGATTTAAGATATGTTTCTATAAAGTGAATCTTCCTGTCAATTCTCCTATCCTGGAAAAAGAAATTGATAAAAAGTTCTACAAACAATATACTAATCTGTTATATTCAGAACATTATTCTTTAGTACGTCCTTTAGATTATCAGCAGAAAGATTCTGTGTTTAAAGTGAAAGCTCCTTCATTAGGGCTATATATATTGAACATAATTCCTGATGAGAAAGCGAACGACTCAAGTGAACGATTTATTTATTCTTCTGCTTTTAAAATTCTGACCAGAAGTCTTTCTAAAGATAAGGTTCAGATTATTACGCTTGATGCTCAAAGTGGACAACCAATAGCTGGTGCGACGGTGACTTTATTTGTTAATAATAAAGGAGATAAAAAGGAATATGCGAAAGTAATCACTGAGAATAACGGAAGTGTAGTGGTTGATAAAGTGGATAATCTGAGATGGCTTACTGCCTCAAAAGGAAATGATGTTGCTTTGCCTTTGCAAAATATTTATCTTTACCGTAACTCTTTTACAGAAATGAAAGAGGAGAGGGAAGCTGTTACTTTGCTTACTGACCGAAGCCTTTATCGCCCCGGACAAACTGTTTTTGTGAAAGGTATTGCTTTTCGTTCGGCTTTAGATAAAGCTCATGTAGTGGCAAACAAAGAATATACTCTTCACCTGTATGATGCCAATAATAAAATGATAGCCGAGAAGAAATTATTGACAAATGAGTTTGGCTCATTTACTACTGAGTTTTCTTTACCATCTTCTACATTAAATGGTCAGTTTCGATTGGAAACAGATTTTGGAAGTACAGTTATCCGTGTGGAAGAATATAAACGACCAACTTTTGAAATAACCTTTCAGCCTTTGGAGGGTAGCTATACTTTCAATGATTCGGTAAGGGTGAATGGTTCAGCAAAGACTTTTTCTGGTGTGGCTGTTCAGGGTTCTTCAGTAAAATATAGCATTACTCGTGTTCAACCTTACTGGTGGGAATGGCGCGAAGGGCAAGAAACGACATTAACCTCGGGCGAAGCTGTGGTTGACGAGAAAGGTGATTTTGTAGTTCCTTTCCGTTTGCTCCCTGATCTTAGTGATGATCTCGACGAATGTTATTATACATATAAGGTTAAAGCAACGCTTACTGATGCTGCAGGAGAGACACAAACTGCCGAGACATCTATTTCGGTGGGCAGCACTTCACTGGTCCTGTCTACGGATATGGATGATGAAATTAGTCGGGACAAAGTTATCAACGCAACATTTAAGGCTGACAACCTTAGTCAGAAACCGGTAAATGTGGAAGGTACCTACCAATTATTTGCAAAAGGTAATAAGAAGCCTGTCTTAGAAGGAAAATTTACTTCAAATAAATTGCAGGAGCTCACAGCATGGAAGGATTTACCTTCAGGAGAATATAATCTGGTTCTCTCGGCTTTGGATGAGAAGGGAAGAAAAGCTACTTGTGATAAGTTTCTTGTGCTTTTTTCAGTCAATGATAAGCAACCACCTGTTTCCAAGCCAATGTGGTGCAAGCTGATGGATACTACATTTGCTCCAGACAAGCCGGCAACTATTTTATTCGGGTCGGGAGAGAAGAATGTACATGTTATTTATGATGTTTTTGCGGGTGGCAAGCATATTGAAAGTCGTCGTCTTGATTTGTCTAATTCGGTTCAACGTTTTGATATTCCTTATAAGGATGAATATGGAGATGGCATTTATGTCAATTTTTGCTTCGTGAAGAACGGTCAGGTGTATCAGCAGGGAGAAAGTATTCAGAAAGCTTTGCCCGATAACAAGCTTACTTTGAAATGGGACGTATTCCGTGATAAATTAAAACCGGGACAGAAAGAGGAGTGGAAACTAACGATTAAAAATACAAAAGAAACTGCTGCTGAAGCTGAATTTCTGGCTTCGATGTACGATACTTCTTTAGATAAGATATGGAAAAGAGACCAGGGCTTGTCTGTAAACTTTGGACGTGTTATCCCTACAGTAAATTGGATTCATCCGTATTCCAATAGCAATAGTTATTATTTTGATTTTCTATCCAAAGAATACAATTTTCAAGATTTGTCTTACGATGAACTGATGAAAATTTATATGAATAGTTATGAACGTGATGCTAATTTGATAAGCTTTTCGGCTAGAACAAAAGGTAGTAAGGTGGCTATTTCTATTGCCGACGTTAAAGGCAATGATGAAGCTAATGGTAAGGATATTGCAGAAATGAAACAGGTTGCATATGGAGTTGCTATCACAAAAGAAAAATCAGAAGAAACATTAGACAAAAACGTCCCTGTTCGTGAAAACTTTAACGAGACAGCTTTCTTTTATCCGCAGCTTTGTACAAATGAAAAAGGAGAAGTCAGTTTCTCATTCACAATGCCCGAAAGTCTTACTCGCTGGAAGTTTAAAGGCATTGCACATACAAAAGATATGCAGATTGGAACCATTGATGGAGAAACCGTGACCAGCAAAGATTTTATGCTCACTCCTAATATGCCTCGCTTTGTAAGGGTAGGAGATCGCAGCTCAATCTCAACTCGCATTATCAATGTATCTCAGAAAGATGTGGCGGGAGAAGTAAAAATGCAACTGTTTGATCCGGCTACTGAAAAGGTGATACTTACAAAGAAACAAGCTTTCTCTGTAAAAGCAGGGCAGACAAGTAGTGCTTCCTTTGAATTTACGGCCGATGCAGCCTATTCTCTTTTAGGATGCCGATTGGTTGGCGATGGTGGAACTTTCAGTGATGGTGAACAACATCTGCTTCCGGTTCTTAGCAATAAGGAAAGAATCATTGAAACGCTGGCAATGCCTATCCGTGGAAACCAGACTCGTGAGTTTTCTATGAAGGAACTCTTTAACGGGAACTCGAAAACTGCAACCGACCGTAAGCTGACTGTAGAGTTTACCGGCAATCCGGCCTGGTATGCTGTGCAGAGTTTGCCTAGTCTTTCTAATCCTACCAACGAAAGCGCGGTGTCTTGGGCAACAGCTTTTTATGCAAATTCACTGGCTTCATCTATTATGAATGCACAGCCACGCATAAAACTGGTCTTTGATCAGTGGAAGGCTCAGGGTGAAACCAAAGAAACATTGTGGAGCAACCTGCAAAAGAATCAGGATGTGAAGAATATCTTGCTGGAAGAATCTCCCTGGTTAACTGAAGCTAAGAGTGAGGTTGAACAAAAACAGCGGTTGACTTTGCTTTTTGATCTGAATACCATTCAATATAAAAACACTCAGGCACTGGCTAAATTAAAAGAGTTACAGCTGAATAGTGGAGCGTGGACTTGGTACAAAGGTATGAACGGCAGTCGTTACATCACACAATTTGTGTTGGAAACGATGGGACGGTTGAGCAAACTCACTGGCGAACCGTTGAGTGGTGATGCGTTGACTATGCAACAATCAGCTTTCAGATATTTACATGGTGAGATGCTTCAGAAATACAAAGAGATAAAGAAAGACGAAAAGAAGTATGGAGCTACATTCGGGCTGGATGATGAGTCTTTGCATTATCTTTACTTATGCGTGCTGACTGGTGAGAAGATTCCTTCGGTTAATAAAGAGGCTTATAACTTCTTCCTGAGTAAAATACATCAGACTTTGAAGAATCAAACATTGATGGGAAAAGCTCTTTCAACAGTTGTTCTTGCAAAAGCCGGCAGGAATGCTGAGGCTAAGGATTTCTTAAATTCAATGAAAGAGTATGCTGCGAAAACTGATGAAATGGGTATGTTCTACTCTGCAAGTGTAAATCCGTATTCATGGTTTGGTAATAAGATAAAGATGCAGACAGCTATTCTGGAAGCATTCGATGAAGTAGCGAAAGATTCGGCAACAGTGGAAGAGATGAAGATGTGGCTGTTGAAACAAAAACAAGCGCAATCATGGGATTCTCCGGTTTCCACAGTGAATGCTGTTTATGCTTTATTGAACAGAGGGAATAATTTATTAGATAATTCCGGTAATGTAAGAATTACTTTTGGTAAGCAGCTAATGGAGACCTATTCTCCTGCTCAAACAGCTATTCCATCTACCGGATATATAAAGAAATCATTCGAGGATGCAGCTACTACATCTGCTCCCGGACAGATTAAAGTGGAAAAACGTGACGCGGGTATTGCCTGGGGAGCCGTTTATGCACAATATCTGGAAGAGACGGATAGGGTGAAACAACAAGGCAAAGAGTTGAATGTTTCTAAAACATTATATGTGGAACGTTTGGTGAATGGGGTGAAAGAATTGCAACCGTTGAAAACGAATGCAAAATTAAAAGTTGGCGATAAGGTAGTTTCACGTATTATCATAAAGGTGGATCGTGATATGGACTTTGTTCAGTTGAAAGATCAGCGTGCTGCTTGTTTCGAGCCGCTTGAATCGCTTTCCGGTTATCGATGGGGACAGGAACGGGTTATTATGTGGCTGTGAAAGATGCTTCCACAAACTTCTTCTTTGACTCATTTGTTAAAGGAACCTATGTACTGGAACATTCATTCTTTGTAACGAGAATAGGAGATTATTCATCAGGTATAGCCACTTTGCAGTCGGCTTATGCTACCCGAGTTT